>Ga0307479_10000466_pt1 | contig 36168 bp, 39 predicted proteins | sample atmos_gasesECM4C_FD_203743 | JGI IMG/M metagenome (GOLD analysis project Ga0307479, IMG submission 203743) | Hardwood forest soil microbial communities from Morgan-Monroe State Forest, Indiana, United States - atmos_gasesECM4C_515 | ecosystem: Environmental > Terrestrial > Soil > Temperate...
CGCTCGGCTGGGACGGCTGGGGGCGGCCGTCCCCACGCGGGCGGTGGTCCCAACGCGAGGAGTGCCGACTGGGGCAGTGCAAAATTGACGGGTAGCCACCCCTCCGATAGAATGATTGAGCTCGGCCGGGTGATTTCTTCGTGGCTGAGTGGCGTGCCTCGCGGAAAGACGCGAGGGCGCGTATCCGGTGTCCCTGCAGGTGGCGGGGGCCGGGCCGAGACCCTGCTTCTCGACCTCGTCCGTACCGGGATTGAAAACGACTTCGAACAGGTCGTGTTTCCTCAATATCCCGAATTGCGTGACGTGAAAGGTGTGCTTGAGCGGGCCGGTGCGTACTATGCGTCGTTGTCGGGCTCGGGTTCGACGCTGTATGGCTTGTTCCGGTCGAAGGCCGCGGCGGCCAAGGCAGTGATTCGGTTACGCAAAGCGGGGGTTCCGGCCCAGGAAACGTATACTCTGCCGCGCGCGCAGTACTGGAGGAAACTTTGGAATTGACGATTGCCAATTTCCGATTGCCGATTGAAAATCTGAGGACACGCTCAATCGGCAATTGGCAATCGACAATTTCGCATTGTCCGTACTGGGCCGTCGACTAATGGTAGGTCAAGTGCCTTTGGAGCACTTTGTCTAGGTTCGAATCCTAGCGGCCCAGCCAGCTGTTCGGAACGTTGCGGGTTGCAGAGGATGGCCGACACCAACGCCTGCTCTGCGAAACTCGAAACCGGAAACTTGAAACTCAGTCTACGAGAGAGCCCCCATGGCAACTTTAGCGACGCCGGCGGAAAAAAAAGGCCAGCAGGTGCCTGAAGAGAAGAGCGAGCGCAAAGCGCGCCCGCGCGTGGACGACAAATTCAAGATCTTCTGCGGGACCGCGAACGAAGCGCTTGCAGATGAAGTCTGTCACTTCCTGGGCCTCACGCGGGGCGTGGCGCAGATCACGCGCTTCCGGGACGGGGAGTGTTATGTGCAGATCCAGGAGAACGTGCGGGGGGCGGATGTGTTCGTGATCCAGCCCACCTGCCGTCCAGTGGACGAGCACCTGATGGAACTGCTGCTGATGATTGACGCGCTCAAGCGCGCTTCGGCGCGGCGCATCACGGCGGTGATTCCGTACTACGGCTATGCGCGGCAGGACCGCAAAGACAAGCCGCGGGTACCGATCTCGGCGAAGCTGGTGGCCGATCTGCTAACCACCGCTGGCGCGGACCGGGCGCTGATCGTGGATTTGCACGCGCCGCAGCTGCAGGGATTCTTCAATATCCCGGTGGATCACCTGTTCGGGTCGCCCGTGCTGGTGAGCTACTTCAAGGAATTGAACCTGCCGAAGCTGACGGTGGTGTCACCGGACGCGGGCGGCGTGGAACGGGCGCGGTTTTTCGCGAAGAAGATGGACGCGGCGCTGGCCATCGTCGACAAGCGCCGGGTGGAGATGAACGTCGCGGAAGTGATGCACGTGATCGGTGACGTGAACGGGCGTACTTGCCTGGTGATCGACGACCTGATCGATACGGCCGGGACGCTGGTCAAGACCGCGTCGGCGCTGATCGAGAACGGAGCGGCAGCGGTGTATGCCTGCTGTTCGCATCCCGTGTTTTCGCCGCCGGCGATTGAAAACATTTCGCAATCCGCCATCACGCAGGTGGTGGTCACCAATACCATCCCCCTGACCGAGGATGCGGAGCGGGAGCCCAAGATCAAGAAGCTTTCGATTGCGGGGCTGATCGGCCGAGCCATTCAGTCGATCCACGAGGAAACTTCGGTCAGCAAATTATTCGTGTAGACAGGAAACGAACTTATGGCAACAGCAACGGACAACAATCTACTGGAAGCGCAGCCCCGCGAGGCGGGAAACAAGAACGACGCCCGGCGGGTACGCGCGAGCGGCAAAATTCCCGCGGTGGTGTACGGCGCGGGCAAAGACGCGCTGTCGGTGAGCGTCGATCCCCGCCAGGTCTCGCGGATTCTGAGCTCAGAGACCGGGCACAACACGATCTTCGATCTGGCGCTCAACGGCGGCGAGCCGACCAAGGCCATGATCGTGGACTGGCAGTACGAGCCGGTGAAGGGCAAGCTGCTGCACATCGACCTGAAGCGCATCGCCATGGACAAGAAGCTGGCGGTGAAGGTGCCCATCTTCCTGAAGGGCGAAGCGGCGGGTGTGAAGCAGCAGGGCGGCATTCTGGAGCAGATGCTGCGCGAGGTGGAGGTCGAGTGCCTGCCGGGAGATATCCCGGGGCACATCGATGCGGACGTAAGCGAGCTGGTGTTCGGCAAGGTCTTGCGCGTGTCCGACCTGGTACGCAGCGACAAGTTTACGTACCTGACGGACGAGAACCAGCCGGTGGCCCACGTCACCTCGGTGAAGGAAGAAGTGGTGGCGACGCCCGAAGCCGCGGCGGCCGAAGCGGCTGGGGGTCCGGCCGAACCGGAAGTCATCAAGAAGGGCAAGGCGGAGACCGAGGAAGGAGCCGAGAGTGCTGCGCCGGAGAAGGCGGAGAAGCCCGAGAAGAAAGAGAAGAAATGAGCTTCGAGCCACGAGCTTCGAGCCACGAGCTGAAAGCTTAAGAGCGCAATGGCGTGAAACTGATCGTCGGGCTGGGCAACCCTGGACCGGAGTATGAGCTCACGCCTCATAACCTCGGGTTCCTTGCCATTGACCGCATTGCGAGCGATCGCGGCGTGGAAGTGAGGAACCGGCAGTGCCAGGCCCTGACGGGGCGAACGCAGATCGGGGACGAGCCGGTTCTGCTGGCCAAGCCGGAAACGTTCATGAACCTGAGCGGGCTTTCGGTGCGGCAGCTGCTGGACGAGTACCAGCTGCGGCCGGAGTCAGAGCTGATCGTGATTTACGACGAACTGGACCTGCCGATGGGGACAATTCGCATCCGGCAGCGGGGCAGTTCGGCGGGCCATAACGGGATGGAATCGATTATCGGGGCGCTGGGGACGCAGGCGTTTCTGCGGATCCGGCTGGGAATCGCGCCCGAGAAAAAGATTCTGAAGCCATTCAGCAAGCGGCAGCTGAAAGTGGTGGACGGAGTGCTCGAGCTGGCCGCCGAAGCTGTGAAGGTGATTTTGACGGAAGGTCCGGCGGCGGCGATGAACCGCTTCAACCGCAAGAAGGACGACGAGGAAGCGGAGCCGGACGAGAAGAATTAGCGGATTTGGAGAAAACGAATGAATCGTACTTATGAGTTGATGTTCATCGTCCGGCCAGATATGGCGGATGAGGACTTGGACAAACTGATTTCCACGCTGGAGACGGTGGTTTCGACGACGGGCGGCACGGTGAAGAGCGTGGAGAAGATGGGCAAGCGGCGGCTGGCGTACACCGTGCGCCGCTTTCACGACGGAGTCTACGTTCTGCTGACGGTGGAAGGCGCCGGCGGGCTGATCCACGAACTGGAGCGGCGGTTGCGCGTGACCGAGCCGGTGATCAAGTTCCTCACGGTGCGGATTGACGAGGAACAGAAGCGGCTCGACAAGATCAAGAAGATCCGGGAGGCGCGGAAGAAGACGTCTGCGGCTCCGGCAGCGCCGGCTGAAGGCGGAGAGCCGGCAGCGGTTACGGTTTAAGAAAATCAACGGCCGCGGACAGGAGTGCCCGCGCCACACGAAGGAGCACCATGGCGGAAGAGAGCAAAGCACCAAGCGCGCCATCAGAATCGGCGGCGCCTGTTTCCGAGGGTCGGAGTAGTCACCGTCCGGGGCCGCGTGGTCCGCGGCCAGGGGGCGGATCGGGCGGTCCGGGTGGTCCGCGCGAAGGCGGACGCAAGTATTTCCGGCGGAAGAAGGTCTGCAAGTTCTGCGTGGAGAAGATCGAAAGCATCAATTACAAGGACGTGCGCCTGTTGGCGCAGTTCGTCGCCGAGAGCGGAAAGATCGTGCCCCGGCGGCTAACTGGGGTGTGCACACCGCACCAGCGACGGCTCTCGGGCGCGATCAAGCAAGCGCGGAATATTGCGTTGTTGCCGTTCGCGGGACGGGCGAACTAGGCAGGATCGCGCGGCGTTGTGGCTGAGGCCGTCCAGCGCCCCCCCAACCGAGCGCGAGACGCCCCTTCGACAGGCTCAGGGCAGGCTCTCGGGACAGCCGACGGGATGCTGGCGCTACACCTCTAGACTTTGAAACGGAGTCATCTATGGAAGTCATTCTGAAAGAAGATGTACCGAAGCTTGGGTCGCGCGGCGACGTGGTGAAAGTCGCCGAGGGCTACGGGCGCAATTTTCTGTTGCCGCGCAAGCTGGCCATCGAGGCCACTTCCGCCAATAAGGCCGTCATCGACCAGATGAAGGCCGCGTCGGTGCGCCGGTCGGCCAAGGAGAAGCATGAAGCCGAGGCGCTGGCGAAGCAGTTCGAAGGGCTTTCGGTGTCGTTCCAGCGGCGCTCGGGCGAAAACGATCAGCTTTTCGGGTCGGTCACGTCGAGCGACATTGCCGAGGCGCTCGAGAAAAAGAGCTTCCACATCGACCGGCGCAAGATCCAATTGCACGAGCCGCTCAAGGCTGTGGGCGAATTCGACGTTCCGGTGAGGCTGCACAAGGACGTGAGCGCCCACATCAAAGTCCTGATTGAGAAGGAAGCAGTCGAGTAGACGAATTTAGCCGTTGGGGAATTCAGCAAGTGGGTAATTGGAAGGTCTTGGTCGCCCCCGGTCTGCTGGTTCGCGGATTGGGGGCGAACTTGTTGGCGGGCGTGGTAATTGACCAAATTTTTACATTTTGACCCTCCGCCTGAACAGTTTTGGGGTGTTAAGGTGTTTCGTCATAGAGAGTCAAGACTCGCTAAATCAATCACTTGCAGGTTCTTCCCGGCAAGGCAAGAATCCTGCCAAACTTCTATAATCGGTGCTCACGGTTCGGGTGCTGTTGCGTCCATTACTACGCAAACCAGAAAGCTCTAGCGAGGGTTTGCCGAGGATAGCGATCACACATGCCGGCCGATGCGTGGGCGGTACCAATTACGGGTGGCGAGCGATCCCTCCAAGGCGCATTAGGCGCCCGGGCGGATAAGGGCAACGGAGCCCAGGACCCCACCCCTCGGGGCCACATGGCTGGGCAAGGAAGCCGCATCGATGACACGATGTTGATCCGCGAAGCGCAGCGGGGGAACCGTGCTGCGTTCGAGGAACTGGTTCGCCACTACGACCAAGCGGTTCTGCGCCTGGCGCTGCATCTGACGGGCTCGGAACCGGACGCGCAGGACATCTTTCAGGAAGCCTTCCTCAAAGCCTACAAAAACGTCGGCAGTTTCCGCTTCGAGTGTTCGTTCTATACCTGGATTTATCGCATCGTCACCAATTTGTGCCTGGATCATCTTCGTAAGCGGCAGGTGCGCAAGGAAGACGCGCCGGTCACGACCGACGCGTCGGGCGAAGAGTACAGCTTACTGGACCAGGTGCCGGACGGGCGCGCGGGCGCAAACCCGGAGCGCGACCTGATGCGGCGGCAGTTGGGCGCGCGCATCAACGGCGCGCTGGAAAAATTGACGCCACGCGAACGGATGGTTTTCGAGTTGAAGCATTACCACGGGCTGAAGCTGCGCACCGTGGGCGAGATTCTACATACGACGGAAGAGACGGCGAAGAACACGCTCTTCCGGGCCACGCAGAAGCTGCGTGGTTCGCTGGCCGACATGCGTTGAGCCCGCGATCGCCCAGGTTAGCGTCCACAGAACGGATGCGAACCTGGGGCACAAAACGAGTTCTTAAAGGAGTGACCCCGGAGGGGGTGCAATTATGAAGTGTGAATGGGTTCAAGAAAATATTCTGCTCTACATTTACAACGAGCTGGCCGACGACGCTCGTTATGAAGTGGAGCAGCACCTGGGGCGCTGCCCCGAGTGCGCCACCGAACTGAAGGCCGCGCGCGGCTTCCACGCTACCATCTCGAAGCGGGGGGTACAGGAGCCGACGCCGAATCTGCTGGCGTCGTCGCGAATGCGACTGCAGGAAGCGCTGGAGACGGCCGAGCAGGGTGGCCTCTGGCGGCGACTTACGTTCGATCCGGCCAGCTGGTTGCGGCAGGTTCGGTTCTCTCCGGCTCTCGCGGCGGTGATTTTCATGGTCGGGTTCGGGGGCGGGATTGGGGCGATGTACAAGATGACGCCTCAGGGACCTATCGCCGGACCGGGTCCTGGTCCTCAGGCACCTACCTTTTCCGAAGCCTCCATTACCGGTATCCGCTCTGTTACCCAGGAACCGGGATCCAATCAAGTTAGCGTTAAGTACGACACGGTGCAGACCCAGGAAGCGACTGGGTCTTTGAATGACCAGCGCATCCAGCAACTTTTGTTGTTTGCCGCGCGCAACAACTACAGCTCCGGGGTACGCATGGATTCGGTGGACCTGCTCACGCAAAAGCCCGACGACACTCGCGTGCGGGAAGCGTTGAAGTACGCGCTGCAATACGACACGAATCCGGGGGTGCGATTGAAGGCGATCGAGGGGTTGGGGTCGTTCGTGAAGGACGATACGAGTGTGCGCGATGCAGTGCTGAGGGCGTTGATGACGGACGGCAATCAGGGCGTGCGCACGCAGGCGCTGCTCTTGCTGCAGCCGGTGAAGGCCGATGGCCTGGTTCGCGGGGCTTTGCAGCACTTGGCGGAAACGGATCAGAACCAGTACATCCGGTCGCAGGCGCGCAGTGTGCTGGCGCAGTTGCCGGAGATTGATTGAGCGGCGCGGTGAACTCAGCGGACACAGCATCGAGAAAAAGCTCTGCCGGGCCGGTGGTAGCGCACGCAAACGTGGGGGTCCCTCGACTGCGTTCGGCTTTCGCCTTACTTCGTTCGGGATGACAGGTAAAGCGGGATGACAGGTAAAGAAAGATGCAGGGAGTCGCGACGGCGATGATCTTGCAGGACGGTATCAAATCGAAGCTTCGGCTCTTTAATTAAGGAGAACACGCCCAACTTCAACGGGATCTAGGCCCCAGACGTTTCGGCTGACAAAAGCTATGCTCAAGAAGTATTCACAATTCGCCGGGGTGCTTGCGACAGCGGCGGTCCTGGTTTCGATCGCATCTGCGCAGCAGGTGCGGGTATACCGCGACGGGGACGCGTGGACCCAGGAAATGACAGGGTCGCTCGCCGCCGCAAAGAATCTCCACGTCAATGTAGACTTCGGTTCGGTCCGCGTGCAGGGCGGTTCTCAGCAGGAAATTACCTACGTCATACGCACTCGTTCTTACAGTTCTGATGAGAAGCATGCCCGGCGGGAATTTGAAGCTTACAAGATTAGCGCTGCGATCCGCGGAGATGCGGCACGGATCGAAGGTGACTGGCAAGGTGGGCATCACCATCTTTGCTCGGGCGAGTTCGTGATCAATGTTCCCCGCGATCTGGATCTGGCGAAGCTGGAGACTTCCGGCGGAGACGTCACGGTAACCGGCATCACCGGTCGGGTGGAGGCCCAGAGCGGTGGGGGCAAGGTAAAGCTGGACAACGTTGGCGGGGCGGTGACGGCCGAGACTGGTGGCGACAGCATCGAGATCGGGACGGTGAACGGCGACCTGCACCTGGAGACAGGTGGCGGCAAGATCTACATCGCCAACGCGAAGGGCAAGGTCGACGCCAGCACAGGCGGCGGAAACATTGTGCTGGTTTCGAGCGCGCAGAGTGCGACTCTGGAAGCGGGCGGCGGGAATATTGACGTCAAGCAGTGCGGCGGAAAGCTGAAGGTTTCGACCGGCGGGGGGAACATTGAGCTGGGCGACATCTCGGGGCCGGTGGAGATTGAAACGGGCGGCGGCAGCATTCGTCTCGGCTGGGCTAAAGGGATTGTACGGGCGCAGACGGGCGCGGGGCGGATTGAATTGAATGGCGTGTCGTCGGCGCGAGCGGAGACAGGCGCGGGCGGCATCATGGCGAAGTTCATCTCTTCCACGGGAGAGCGCAGCGACTCGGTGCTGGAAACATCGGCGGGGGACATCGTCGTCTACATCGCGCCGGATGTGGCCATCACGGTACGCGCGAGCATTGATCTGGCGAACGGACACAAGATCATGTCCGACTTCACGGACATTCGCGTAAGCAGCGAAGGTGGCGAGTGGCCCGGGCCGAAGAGTTTCACGGCGGAAGGGAAGCTGAACGGCGGCGGTCCCACGCTGAAAGTGCGCACCACGACGGGTGACATCAAGTTTCTGCGCGCGAGCCGCTAACTCCGGTTCGCATGCGGCGAGTTCCAAGGTGTGCTGTCGGCACGAACGGCTTTCAAAACACAGGAGGTAGGTCATGCGTCAATCCGTCCTGTTGGGGATGGTCGTACTGGCTCTGCTGAGCGTGGCCGCGTACGCGGCGGATTGCCCGGTGATCGAGGACACGGGAGGGGCGTACTCGCTGCGCGTGGCGACGGATACGGGCGTCTCGGGCGACGAAGAGAGCACGGGGGCGTACCTGGGCGTGGATATCACCGATGTTACTGCGGAGAGGCTTTCGGCGCTGAAACTGAAGGATGAGCGCGGCGTGGAAGTGACGATGGTCGACCAGGACGCTCCTGCTGGCAAAGCGGGCCTGAAGGAGCACGACGTGATCCTGACGATGAACGGGTCGAACGTCGACAGTGGAGCACAGCTGCGGCGCATGATCCGAGAGACGCCTCCGGGACGAATCGTGACGTTCGGCGTGAGCCGTGACGGGCAGCCGGTGACCGTTAAGGTGCAACTGGCGGACCGGCGGAAGTCTTACGCGTGGTCATCGCACGCGAAAGATTTCAAGTTTGAGATGCCGCCGATCCCGCCAATACCAGCGATGCCGGACTTCGACATGCCGGTTTCCGTGGTGGTGGTGCACTCGTCGATGCGCAGCGGGTTGATGGTGGAGAACCTTACGCCGCAGCTGGCGGACTTTTTCGGTGCGAAAAACGGGAAGGGCGTGCTGGTGCGGTCGGTCGAGAAGGGCAGTCGGGCGGAGAAGTCGGGCTTCCGGGCAGGGGACGTGATCGTCCGGGTAAACGATCAGACGGTGCACGACACCAGCGACTTCAGCCATGCCATCCGGTCACAAAACAGCGGAACGGTCACGGTGGGGATCATTCGCGACAAGAAAGAGCAGAACCTGACGTTGCCGTTGCCGGAACGGAAGGACTCCGGGGATCTCTTCGAGGAAGAGAGCCTGGATGATGTGGACATCGACGCCGAGACGCACATCGACCTGAGCAGTTTGCGGAGCGAGATGGCGCAGCTGCGGCCGCAATTGCAGTACGCGATCCAGGAATCGCGGCGGCGCGTGGCAGAGGAAGCAAGACCGGAGGTTCAGAGAGCCTTGCGGGCGGCGAAGTCGGCACAGGAACAGGTGCAGCATGAACTCTGCAGCCAGCAGCAGGCTCTGAAGAAACAGACGCAGAAGATGCAAAAGGACCTAGAGAGGCAGCGACGGGAGATGCTGCGGGAGAACAAGCGGCGGATCGAACGGTTGCGCCACGAGATGCACGGCGACTGGATGCAGATCTAGCGCGGTGAGGTGATACAGAAAGCAGATTCCTCCGCCTCTGCTGCGCTCGGCGTCGGAATGACAAGAAAAAAGGCGAGGGCGGGGGCGCCCCTTCGACAAGCTCGGGGCAGGCTCTCGAGAAAGTCGGCGAGACCCGTCGGCTACGCTCAGTGCAGGCTGCACGCGCTACAAGTGCCGGGCATGCGCCCGGCTTTTTCTTTTTGGACTGGATTGGTGCCGCGGCTAGATCTCGGTCCGGGGTGGACTAGTCGCTGGCGCCGTGCGCGGTGGCTTTGTAGAACGTCGGGCCTAGCAGGACGCGGTTGCGGCCACCTTGCTTGGCGGCGTACAGGCCGGCGTCGGCGGATTTGACCAGCTCATCGCGCGCGGTGCCGTGGTCGGGGAAGGTGGCCACGCCGGCGCTGATCGTCACCGGGCGGGGAACGCCGGGGAACTGCCAGCTTTCCACCAGGCGGCGGAGTTTTTCAGCGACCGCCAGGGCATGTTGTGGGTTGGTCTGCGACAACAGGATAGCGAACTCTTCCCCTCCGAAACGGCACACAACATCGATCTTGCGCAGCTGCTGGTGGAAGACCGAGGAGACCTGGCGCAAGACTTCGTCGCCCAACAGGTGGCCGAACTCGTCATTGAGCCGCTTGAACTGGTCGATATCGACCATGACGATGGCCATGCCGCTGTTGAAGCGGCGGGCGCGGTCGATTTCCTCCACCACGCGCAGCTCGAAGAACCGGCGGTTGAAGATGCCGGTGAGGCCGTCCAGATAGGCCAACTGCTTCACTCGTTCGACGTAGTGGGCGTTCTGGATAGCCGTGGCGCAAATGTCGGCCACGGCCTCGAGGGATTCGATGTCGCCTTCCTGAAAGTTGCCAGTGTGTTCGCTTTCGAGCACCAGCACACCCAGGGTCTGACCGAACGAAACCAGGGGAATACACATGCGCGACTGGGTCTCGTGGGAGAAGCCGCCGCGTTCGGAGCTGGTGCGCACGTCGTTTTCAATGAGGGTTCGACCAGCGGCCAACGCCCGACCCCACAGACCGCTGGTGGCTGGCAGGCGTCCGCCGGCAGGCGGAGCAGCATTGAAGCGACCCTGGCTGGCGCGCAGCACCAAGCCGTCATCGTCGCGCAGAAGCACCGAAACGTGGCCGACCTGGAAGGTCTGCTGGATCACCGAACAGACTTTAACCAGCAGTTCTTCCTGGTCGAGCACGGCGGTAGTTTCGCGGGCGACGGCGTTGATGACTTCGAGCTGACGGGCACGTTGGCGTTCGAGCGAGTACAAATGCGCATTCTGCAGCGCCATGGAGGCCTGTGTGGAGAACAGGGTCAGCAGATCGATGGTGTCCTTGTCGAAATGATTGAGATTTTCGCTCTGGCAGTCGAGCACACCGACTACCTCGTGCCTCACCATGAGCGGGACGGCCAGCTCGGAACGCGTACTCTTCGCGGTGGAGACGTAGTTGGGATCTTTGGAGACGTCGGCGGCATAGATGGGGCGCTTCTGGCGAGCAGCGGAACCGGTTATTCCACGATCCAGCGGGAGACGGAGGTCCTCAGTACCCGGGTCCCAGCCGATGACGCAGCGCGGGTGAAGCTCTTGGGTTTCCTTGTCCAGGAGCAGAATCGCCACGTTCTGCAAATGGAAGAAGTCCCGAGCGATGACCAGGATACGCTCCAGGACCTCGTCCAAGTCGAAGGTCGACAGCACCGCTTGGCTCGCATCGTAGAGGATGGCGATTTTTTGCATGCAGCGGGAGGATTTTATCGCTTAAGAGGCGAGTTACCGAGGTGCCGAAAGTAACCAGGGGAGTGCTCGGCTGGGAGCCTTGCAGAGTGTTGAGACAAGAGCTTTTAACCGCTGAGGTCGCGAAGAAAGGCCGCGCAGAGGCCGCAAAGAAAAACCGCTGCTGCTTTCGAGCACGGTTTAGCGGCGGCGCCAGCGCTGGGCGGTGCGGATGAGGCCGAAGGCGACCAGGCAGAACCAGAAGTCGACGGCCAGGCCCCAGTCCACGGCAAAGAGCTTGTGGCGGGCGAGTGGGGGCAGCGCGGGCATGAGCACGTAGTAGGCGGCGTTGCCCAGCAGCACGGCCACGAGCGACTGCACGAAGTTCACGGCCACTGAAGGTTTAGACACCGCGGTTCGGTCCCTGGGGAGGGTTTGTCGGCCAGAAGGGGCTCGCTGACCGGAGCCTTGCCCTTGCTGTCCCGTAAAGCAGATTCCTCCTGTCTCGCTGCGCTCGCGCGTCAGAATGACCAGAAAGCATGAGAATGGTTCTGACCTTGAGGAGGTCTTGGCTTTGAGATGGTTGCGACGTCGAGACAGTTAGCGGGATCGCCGCCTTGGTTGCTCGCCTACCTGTTACCATTTTCCTCGGCCTCACGCATGCTTGAGCTTTCCACCTTGGTGCAATACGTTAAAGGAATCGGTCCGCGGCTGGCGGAAACCCTCGCGGGCAAAGGGATTCATACGGTCGGGGATCTGCTTCATTATCTGCCTTTTCGCTATGAGGATCGACTCAACCCGCGAGGCATTGTGGAACTGCGGGCGGGCGAAATGGCGAGCGTGATCGCCGAGGTGCGCACCTCGGGGTTTTTCACGACCCGGCGGGCGCCGATCTTCCAAATGACCGCCGGACAAGGCCGGAGCCGGCTGAAGTGCTTGTGGTTCAACGGCGGCTACCTGCGCGACAAGTTCAAGCCGGGGCAGATGGTCGCCTTGTACGGAAAGGTGGAAGCCGACCGCAACGGCGAATTGCAGATCGTGCAACCGCAGTTCGAGATTCTGGGCGATACCACGGAGGATGGAGGCAGCGAGGCAGCTGATGAGAAGCGGGCGGCGTCGCTCGAGGTTGGGCGCATCGTGCCCATCTACGAGTCGGCGGGGCAGGGGCGGCTCACGGCGCGGTGGTTTCGCCGCATTATCCGGGCAGCGCTTGAGAACATGCCGCCGGATCTGCCGGATCCGATTCCCGCGGTCGTACGGTCGCGGATGGCGCTGGTGTCTCCAACAGAAGCGCTGTGGAAGGTGCACTGGCCGGACGCGGGCGAGAGTTTCGCGGACCTGCAGTCGGCACGGACTCCCGCACATCTGCGTCTGATTTTTGAGGAGCTCTTCTTCGTGGAGTTGGGGCTGGAACTCAAGCGCAGGCAGATCAAGGCGCAAGCTGGCATCGCGTTCCAACTGGACGAGCGTTCGCGTCAGGCCATCAAGAAGATCCTGCCGTTCCACCCGACCGAGGCGCAGAAGCGCGTGCTGAAAGAGATCGCCTCCGATATGGAGAAGCCCTCCCCGATGCGGCGCCTGCTGCAGGGCGACGTGGGTTCGGGGAAGACGATTGTCGCCTTCGAGGCTGCAATTATTGCGATCGAGAACGGTTACCAGGTAGCGCTGATGGCGCCGACGGAGATCCTGGCGCAGCAGCACTATTTTTCGGCACGACGGATTCTGGAGAACGCGGGGTACCGGATCGTTCTGCTGACCGGGTCGGTGGAGGCGGATCGCAAGCGGGACATTCGGCGGCACATCGCGCAGGGCAACGCGCACCTGGTTATCGGCACGCACGCGTTGCTCGAAGAGACGGTGGAGTTTGCCAAGCTCGGGCTCGTGATCGTGGATGAGCAGCACCGGTTTGGCGTGATCCAGCGATTGAAGCTGATGAAGAAGACGAATGAAAAGGTGGCGGGAACGGGAGATTCGGGGCCTTCGGTCCCGGCGGGTCACGCTGCGGGCAATGGGGGGAAAGGCGCGCCGACGCGTCGGGTTGAGTCAGGAGGAGCTGGCCCTTCCGAGCCGGATGTGCTGGTGATGACGGCGACGCCGATTCCGCGCACGCTCGCGCTCACGTTATACGGTGATCTGGACCTGAGCGTTCTCGACGAGATGCCGCCGGGGCGAACGCCGATCGTCACGAGACGGGTTTCTGACGAGCGGTCGGCGGAAGTTTGGGAGTTCTTGCGCAAGCAGGTGGCGGCGGGGCACCAAGCCTATGTGGTGTATCCGGTAATCGAGGAGAACGAGGAGCGGGAACTCAAGGCGGCGCTGAAGATGTACAAGGAGCTCAGCAACCGCGTGTTCGCGGACCTGAAAGTCGGCCTGCTGCACGGGCGTCAGGACAGCGAGCTTAAGGAGCAGGTGATGCGGATGTTCCAGCGGGGTGAGCTGAACATCCTGGTGTCGACGACCGTGATCGAGGTAGGCGTGGACGTATCCAATGCGACGGTGATGGTGGTCGAGCACGCCGAGCGTTTCGGCTTGTCGCAGTTGCACCAGCTGCGCGGACGGATCGGGCGCGGGGGCGCGAAGTCGTTCTGCGTTCTGATGACTGGAGGGAAGATCTCGGAGGAAGGGGAACGGCGGCTCGATGCGATGGTCCGCACCAGCGACGGATTTCAGATTGCCGAGCTGGATTTGGAACTGCGCGGGCCGGGGGAGTTCTTCGGAACGCGCCAGGCCGGGATGCCGAGCTTTCTGGTCGCCAGCCTGATTCGCGACCGGCAGATTCTGGAGGCGGCCAAGCGCGAAGCGGCTGCGGTGATCGCGGGCCCGAACGCGGAGATTTCCGCGGAAGAGATCGACCGGGCGGTGCGGCACATGCGAAAGCGGTGGCAGCATACTTATGGGTTGGTGGAGGTGGGGTAATTCGTCGGGCCGGGGTGAAGCCTACAAACACCAAGGTCCCTCGACTGCGTTCGGCTCACGCCTCACTGCGCTCGGGATGAGAGAGTTCGGGGGAGCGAGGCTCAGGTCGGTTTGGTCGCCATTTGCTTCAGGCCGATTTGATCTCGCATCCGGCGGGACAGGTTTACGGCCAGCGAGCGGTAAAAGCGGGAACCGAGGTGGGGGAAAAGTTCAAAGAGGTCGGAGAGCGCGGACCACTCGATCGCGCAGGCCTGGACGTCGTCTTCGGCGGTGACGGTGGCGCTGGCGATTCCGTTGTCCAGGAAAGCCATCTCGCCGCAGATCTCGCCCGGACCAATCTCGGCGATGAAGGCTTTGGGGAAGGCTTCGACCTTGGCGTGGCCGCGCACCAGCAGAAAGACCTTTTTCGTCTGCTTCCCCTGTTTAATAAGCGATTCGCCTCGCTTGAAGACTATTTTCTGCATGCGGTCGACGATCAGCGTCCAGTCATTCGGGGTGAGGTGCTCCAGGCGGTTCTTCGCCGTGCGAAGGACGGACAGCAGTTCCTCATGGGCGGGATCGTTCTTTGAGTGAGGCATGAACCTGTTCGACTCCCAAGCGCACATCGAACAGCGAAATAAGATGCCCGAGGATAACAGAAAGCTGGGGCCGGGACAGGTAACTAAGCGTCGACCTGCGGGGTGCCTGCGGCGTTAGCAGAACTCACTCATAAGGAATCCGCCCTTACCACGGGCTAGATACAGATGTCTCACCAACAATCGAGGTCCGCCTGAGGTAGTATAAAAGTGCTCTGCGTTCACATCGGTTGGCGAATGGCGTTTGCAGTCTCAGGTTCGCTGGCGATCCAGCTCCTCGGCAGCACACTGTTCGGGCAATCTGCGGCCCCGGCGATTGAGATTCAGACGTTCCATGTCCAGGGGGAAGATCAAAGACCCGACTGGAGCCGTCATTTCCGGAGCCAAGGTCGAATTTCAGAGCAAGGGATTCGACAAGACTCTGACCACGAAGGAGATCGGCGTTTGCGAAGCCGATTCCCTCTCGGCGACTACACCACGATTCGCGCAGAGTCCGGGCTTCAGGCCTTACCGCCGGCCGCTGTTCCGTGTGAAGTCGGCTGCGGCTATTTCGTTTGATGCAACGCTGCCCGTGCAGCCAACCTGCGACATGGTTATGGTCAACAGTGCGGGAATCCCTCCGACCCCGGAGGAATGGGCGGCCGCCAAGAGAGATCTTTGCCTGCACGAAGATTTTTTCCCGGTTCCTTCGAGGGATGGAGTGCCGTTTCAACTTTACATTCGCTATGTCAAGCACTCGGCACTCGGCGGTCGGCGATAGGTATACCTGCATTGGCGAGACAAAGCCGAACGAAGATCGCGTTTTTGTGGCGTACAATCTTTTCTCTCTACAGGCGGACGAGGTCATCTACGGCGCGAAGAGCCGAATGATCAAAGCAAGCGGCAATGTGGTCACGACAGATGAAGCCGGCGCGACGCAAGGCGCCGACTCCGTGAGCTTCAACGTGGAAAACGGTCAGGCCACTCCCGCTTCTGTAGCGCAGGGGTAAGCGTCTCAATCAAGCCGGCCCTGGTTTGCTCTTCCTCCGCAGTTTCTGAGAAAGTGGTGACGCAACAAAATCATCTGCAGGCAGGATTGATTCGATCGCTATGGCAACGCTCAGTGAGTTCAAATGTGAAATCTGCGGAATTGTGACGGAGAACCCGATCCACTGGTTCGTAATCGAATGCGGGGACCTGAAGCTTTTCGTCCATAAATGGAGCATCGAGGCTGCCAACGGCGCGGGGGCGCGGCATTTCTGCGGCGAAGGTCATGCCCAGGTGTTCATCAGCCGCTGGTTTGACTCGGTCTGCGTTCCGCCTAAGCGGGCGTAGACCTGCATGGCCCAGGTTTCGACGAATCGTCTCCTCCACGTGTAAAATCAAGTAGATAAATGGCAGGCACTTCTCAACTCGTGCAGATTGAACCGGGGCCTCCGGTGCGGCAACCGAAGCCGGAATGGCTTCGCGCCAAGGCACCGGTGGGCGACAATTTCCACAATCTGAAAAAGCTGGCGCGCGGCCTGGGGCTACACACGGTTTGCGAGTCGGCGCAATGCCCCAATATCGGCGAGTGCTGGAACCATCGCACGGCCACGTTCATGCTGCTGGGGGACATTTGCACGCGGCGTTGCGGGTTCTGCGCGGTGCCCAAAGGCAAGCCGGAGGCCATCGACTGGGACGAACCGCAGCGGGTGGCCGAAGCGGTAGCGACGCTGGGGTTGAAACACGCGGTGGTGACCAGCGTGAATCGCGATGACGACAACGTCGGCGGGGCGAGGATTTTTGCCGAGACCATTCGCGAGGTCCGCAAGCGCACGCCCGATTGCCGCGTGGAAGTACTGATCCCGGACTTCCAGGGATTGGAAGAACCGCTGCGGATCGTGCTTGAAGCACGGCCTGACGTGCTGAACCACAACACGGAAACTGTCCCAAGGCTCTATCGCGCCGTACGTTCGGGGGCGCGCTACCAGCGCACTCTCGATTTGCTCGAGAATGCGAAGAAATTCTCGCCCGGCATGGTGACCAAAAGCGGAGTGATGGTCGGCTTGGGCGAGGCGATGGACGAGTTGATCGATGTGTTCCGCGATCTCGGCGAGCGCGGTGTCGATCTGCTGACGGTGGGGCAGTATCTGCGCCCGTCGAAGGATCATTTGCCGATCGCACGGTTCTATACGCCCGACGAGTTCCGCTATATGAGGGAAGAGGCGTTGCGGTTTGGCTTTCAGCATGTGGAGTCGGGGCCGCTGGTGCGGTCGAGTTACCACGCGCACGAGCAGGCGGAAGCTACTTCTAGCGCGCCCGCGTAGTTCTCTCTTTACCCTTTCCCGTCCGAGTCAATTTTTCTGAGAACGTGAATTTCTTGCTGCGAGCCCACGCTGGCGGCAACGCGCTGCGCGTTAGACCAATCGCAAATTTCGCATAGGCAATGACTTACGGCCTGGACTGGCCGCAGTCGCGTGGCACCCCACGTGCCTCTTCCTGGGTACGCCTGAATCGTCGCATTAAAGCAATCGCTGTATGCGTTTCAGGAGAACCGGGTATGAAGAACAAGGGATTCTGGCTTGAGTTGATTGGGCTAAGTGCCGCGGTGGCATGTGGACTCGCGATCGCGCTAGCCGTCGTGTCTGCGACGACGGCGCTGGCGCTCCCGGCGCGGGAAATGCAGTCGGCGGTTGCGGCCGACGACGCCGCGAGCAGACCAAAAACATTTACGGGCGTTGTGACCGATACGTCGTGCCGCGCCAGACACCCGGCTTCTGACAAGAATGCCGCTGAGTGCACGCGGGAATGCGTGAAGAAGGGTGCCAGGTACGCGCTGGTCGCCGGCGACAATGTCTACACGCTGGATGGCGACGCGGATGAGGTGGGTCGGCTGTCAGGGCAGCGAGTACAGGTCGAGGGAATTCTCGAGGGAAGGGTTGTGACCGTCAACTCCATCGCAGCAACCCAGTAAGGTCGAACTTTGGACGGAGACAATAAATGGGCGGGAGCCATCGGGTCCCGCCTACAGTCGTTTTTAGTCCGCGGGACGGTCCACCATCATGGGCTGCGGCTTCTTCACTTCCCCTCCATTGGGAATCGCAGCGGGAATCGGGTTCGCCGACGACGAAGCTGTGCTGATCGCGCGGGGCGCCTCGGAACGGGCGGCCGCGCGCTCGTCCCACTTGCCGAAGATCATCTTGCCGGCCGTGGTCTGCAGCACGGAGGTGACCGAGATGTCGATGGTCTTGCCGATCATCTTACGCGCGTTGTCGACCACGACCATCGTGCCGTCGTCGAGGTAGGCAACACCCTGGTTGTATTCCTTGCCTTCTTTCAGGATGAACACGCGCATGGTCTCGCCCGGCAGCACGATCGGCTTGAGCGAGTTGGCGAGCTCGTTGATGTTGAGCACGGCCACGCCCTGCAGCTGTGCGACTTTGTTCAGGTTGAAATCGTTGGTGATGATTTTGCCTTCGTAGAGCTTGGCCAACTCGATCAGCTTCAAATCGACTTCGCGGACGCTGGGAAAATCATCTTCCACGATCTGAATATTGAGCGAGGCGACTTTCTGCAGGCGCTGCAGGATGTCGAGGCCGCGGCGGCCGCGGTTGCGCTTGAGTGAGTCTGCGGAGTCGGCCACCAGTTGCAGCTCGCGCAGAACAAACTGAGGCGTGACGATGACGCCGTCAAGGAAGCCGGTTTCGGCGATGTCGGCGATGCGGCCGTCGATGATCACGCTGGTGTCGAGAATCTTGTAGCTCTTCCTCGACTGTTTCTCGCCGCCGAAGACGCCGCCGAGGGCCGCCAGGTTCAGGAGGTCGCCCTTGTTGGCCCCCACGATCAGTCCTACATAGGCCATGAGCAGCATGACCAGGATCTGCAGGAAGCTCTGGGTGTGGCCTTCGGGCACGCTGCTGCGGATGACGAGGGCAAACAGGTAAGCGCCAATGATCCCGAGAATGCTGCCGATGGCAGCGCCGATGAGGCGCTTCAGACTGACCAGGCGAAGCCGCCACTCGAAGAGGATGACGGCGATCCCAATGATCACGCCTACCGCGGCGTCCAATTTGGCGCTCAGGCTGAACGGTTCAATAACGTAGCAGGCAACAGCAACGATAAGAACGAATAAGAACCGAACCAATACCAAGTCCACGAGTATGGACCTCCTCGGGAAGGTTCGCCTGCCGAAATTCGGGCAGACTTCGCGCATCCCGCGCTGGCTTCTCACGCCCTATCGGAAGCCAACGATCTTTAATGCGGAGCCATGAATGGGAGATGAATCGCGCTCCGCTCCCGCCCCGGTATGGGCCCCGGCACGGGCAAAACAAGTAAGTACGACGGGCCCAGTATATACCTACGTCGGATGGTCCCAAATAGCCATCCCGTGGGGGGTTCAACGGCGGGCGGTGGGTCCGGACGCCAGGCGGTCGCACGGCTCTGCCTGATAGACTCGTGGGCATGAAAGCCATTGTCATCACGCGTTTGGGTGGTCCTGAAGTGCTCGAGGTGCAGGACGTTCCGGAGCCGGTGGCGCAACCGGGGCAGGTGCTGGTGCGGGTGGAGGCGGGCGGGGTAAACTTCGCCGACTTCATGACCGCGCAGGGCGGCTATCCGGGCACGCCCAAGCCACCGCTGGTTGCCGGACGCGAGTTTGCTGGCGTCGAAGAATCGACCGGGCGGCGGGTGATGGGCTATATCCAGTGGGCGGCTTTCGGCGAGAAGGTCGCGGCCCGGCCCGAGTTCTTGTGGACGGTGCCGGAGGGGTGGAGCGCGGAACAGGCGGCAGCCTTCCCGGTAAATTACTTCACCGCGTACTTTGCGTACTGGGAAGCAGGGTTACTCGAGAACTCGAGCGGATCGCGGCGGGTCTTGATTCATGCGGTGGCGGGCGGCGTGGGCACGGCGGCCGTGCAGATCGGGAAAATTCTGGGCGTGGAAATGTACGGCACGTCGTCGTCGGAAGAAAAACTGACGCGGGTGAAAGAACTTGGTTTGCAGCGTGGGATCAACTACGCGGAGCGGGACTACGAAGAAGCGATCCAAGAGATGACACGGGGTGAAGGTGTCAACGCGGTTTTCGAAATGCTGGGCGGAGAGCATACAGCCAAGAGCATCCGCTGCCTGCGCGATTTCGGAAAAGTGATTCAGTACGGAACGGCTACGGGCAAACAGCCGCAACTCGACTTGCGGGCGCTCTACGCGAAAGCTGCCATGGTGCAGGGCTTGTGGTTGACATATCTCTCGGGGAAGAGCGACTTGATGGACGCGGCGTGGAAGCGGCTCTCGGCTTGGATTGCGGAGGGCAAGTTGCATCCGGTGATCGGGCATGTGATGAAGGCGGAGCAGGCGCAGGAAGCATATCGGCTTTTGATGGAGCGGAAGAATTTTGGGAAGATTGTGCTCAGGATTGGGGCGTAGGCGCGTTTCGTGAGAATGAAAGCCAACCTCAGGCGCTAAAGCGCACGGATATTCAAGAGCATGCGGCGCGACTGAAGTTGTGCCCTTCCGAAATGAACAGCAGATTCCTCCTGCCTCGCTGCGCTCGTGCGTCGGAATGACAAGGTGGCAGGGATCCGCTGCGTTGGGATAGGGAGGAATTTCCGCGCTGTGAGTCGTGGCCATTGCGCACAAATTCGAGCGAGCCTCGAGACCGCGGCTGAAGCCGGTTCAATTTTCGTGCTGTTACGGCGCGGCTGAAGGCGCGCCCTGATACGAATCTTGCGAACTGGCGCCCCGGGGCGTTGCGGACGGTTGCCGTGCCGCTCAGAAAGGTTTCCGTCTTTTCCGGGGTCCGTGAGCCGTGCTCTTCCCGTTTTGTTGCGCGCGAAGACTTCCAGCAAATTGCAAAGCCAGTGCGCTTTCTTGAGCTCATTTCCTAGACATAGACACATCGCGTGCGTGTATGTGCCGCGTAAAAACGACTGCTAACCGCGTGCTTTCGATCCCGTCCAAAGCTGTGATCACGATTGAAACTGGAAGGGAACTTCAGGTCGGGATCGAACGTATCTGCACACAATGCCCGGGAACGGGGTGAGGCGCTGGAATCTAACGGCGGCCACGTTTACCAGGTGAGAATTCTTACGGGGTTCGAGGGACTGTCTCAACACGGTTTGGCGGCCAGATGAGAACAGCCCCTGGAGCAAAAGCGCGAGGTCTTGCGACCGCACTCTTTTGTCTTGAACCCCGACGGCAGCATTGTAGGCCAAGCGCGGGGAAAGGCAAGAACTTCCCGCGACTGGACACAGCCAGGCCGCCAGAACCGGTGCCCGATTTCGAGTCGGGAGAAGGAAGGAGTTTCGTATGAAGGTTTCGAAGGGTCTACTTCTGGGGCTGGCTTTACTGCTGGCAACAAGCGCATTCGCAGCGAACAAGGGATCTCTGCAGATTCAGGAACCAACCAGCGTAAACGGAACCAAACTGGCTCCCGGCGACTACAAGCTTGAGTGGGACGGAACCGGGCCCAGCGTGGAACTGAGCATCATGCAGGGAAAGAAAGTGATCGCGAAAGTCCCCGCGCACGTGGTCGATCTCAGCCGCCCGTCTCAGAATGACGCGGCGGTAGTGAAGAACAGCGAGGACGGCACAAAGACGCTGAGCGAAGTTCGCCTGAGCGGCAAAAAGTTCGCCTTCGCCGTAGGCGAGGAAGCTGCCAAGGCGGACGCGACGAAGTAAGTGCCGCTTGAGAACTGAATAGAACGATCAAGGGGAGCCTGCGTGGCTCCCCGATTGTTTGGCCTCCTGATCAGCCTACTTTGCTTTCGTCAAGGAAACCTTTGCAGTTCTCGCCTGGTTCGTGCTTTTCAGTTGAAGATCTCCGTCGATTTTCGCATCAGCCGCTTTTAGATCGTAGGTAAATTTCCACTCACCGGTCGTTAACTCAAACCTCACCTGGTCGCCTTCGACTTTCCCGCTCTCGATGAGATACTGTTCGCTCTCATCCGGGCCGCCGCTACCCGTCAGCCTATTTCCATCTTGCTTGAGGATGAACAGTTGCGGCACGTTGTGTTCAGCACCCTCGACCTTGAACGATCCGGACCACTTGCCCGTCCGGTCCCCGGCCAACGCGTTCGTCGCCAACAGCAGGACAACGGCAACCGCTTTTTTCATAAAACGCTTTCCTCCGTAGACGGAGCAGGTGTCGGCGTGATCCTGCATGGGTACAACCACAAGAATAGCCCACTCGACGCTTGCACGAGCACCATCGTGCTTGCCCCCCAGACGACGATCCGGCTCGGCATTCCCCAAATACTCCCGGTGTGAATCGCTTCGATCGTAGCCAAAATCCTATCCCCAGATGTCAAATCGCTTGCCCGGCTGAGCGACACCACGTTGCCATGATAGGAGTCCAAGACGACCTGATTTGCCCCGCCTGTAATCCTGTCCTGCGGATACCGTAGCGCGACCACGTAGAGGCCGCCATATTTCGGCATCTGCACTCGATACGCTTCCGCGCCAGGCATCTGAATGCGTGCGATCGCGACGGCCTCATCCGGCGTGATCGGAGTTGCACCTGGCTCAGGTTCACGCACGGGGGCGCGGGTAGTATTGTTCGGGGTGGAACGGGTTAGCTTGTAAATGAGCGGTGCTAGTTGCTCTTCGAAGCCGAGAGCTGTCCCGGTTGCCGCAAGCATGACCAGAGGCAACAACAAGAAGATTCCGATCGCGTTGTGCAGGTCCAACCAGAGCTGTCTGTCACCCCACTTTCCGCGAATGCGTATTTGCTTCAGCGGCCACCAGAGGTACAGACCGGATGCCAACGACAAGAGCATAGCGACTCCGGACCATTTCAAGATGTTTCTGCCGAAGGTGCCGTTCGCGAGGCGAACATGAAGTGCTCTGACGTAACCCAGAAACGTCTGGCCACGTGGCCTCAACCCGAGAACTTCTCCGGTGTACTGATTCACATAGGCAATGCCACTGGGTAGCACTACCTGCGAGGAAAGGTCCGGCGATGTTGACAGTAAGTAGGCTACAACCGGTTCGCCGTGGAACCTTCGGGAAACAGTCTCACCGATTTCGGTCAGTGAGAGGACTCGTCCTCCCGGCGTTACGTAAGAGAGTCGAGGGTGAAGGGAACGATCCAGTTCCGGTTCGAACTCCAGGATGCTCCCCGCTTATACCGAGTGTGACCATGAAAGCTCCCGCGAGGAGGGCGATCAACAGATGGACGTTGAGGATCAGTCTGCGCACGTCGGTTTAGGGAGAAGCCTACACGGTCATGGGCAAACCAGCCAAGGGGAAGAGCGCGCCCGGAGTCCAACGATTGTCCACTAAAGATGGCGTTGAGACAACTTGTGGAACCTCGCCGTTTCACCAGAACGCTGCTGCGAACTTAGTAGAACGAGTAAGGGGAGCCTGCGTGGGCCCTGATTTGTTTGGTCTCTCGTTTGGGGTCTGTCGCTATAACGGAGTGAACCAACGGCGCACGCCAGAAACTAATCGGATGAGACAGGCTTCATGCAGGACCCACAGAGCTTTGCCTGCGGCGTTCGCAATGGCTTGCCGCAATGCGGACACGGAGGTCCGAAGTTTGAGAACCGATGGTGGAAGATCGCGTTAGGATTCGTCTCACGAAATCCGGCAATTCGCTCGAATTCCGCAAGCATGGGGGAAAACCGCTCTGCGCGGCCTCACCGCGAAGGGAGATCACTCGGCGGTATTCTTCATCGTCAAGCATCGCCCCTTCGATCTTGCATCGCCAACACCAGAGGGTCTTCATCGCGAATCAGCAGATTCCTCCTGCCTCGCTGCGCTCGGGTGTCGGAATGACAAGAGGAAAGGCGCAGGTCGAGGAGGAATGTCCGCGAGTTGCGGGGTCACGCCGTTCCCGCGCATGACAGCAGCATCGGCACTGCGAAAGAGGTCGTGACCGACGGCTCTGTTTTCGCGCAAGCTGGCAGAAACTACCAGGCTCCTCTGTCAGTACTTCGGCATCTTCGGATCCACGCGGTCGGCCCACGCCAGAATGCCGCCCGCCAGGTTGTGGACCTTCTTGAAGCCCGCCTGCTGCAAGAAACCGACGGCCTTCGCACTGCGCACGCCGGAACGGCAGTGGGCTACGATTTCGCGGCTGGAGTCGAGTTCGCTGACGCGCTTGGGCAGGTCGCCGAGGGGGATCAGGTGGCCGCCGATGTTGCAGATCTGGTATTCGTGCGGCTCGCGCACGTCGAGCACGAAAAGGTCGTCGCCGGCATCGAGGCGGCGCTTGAGTTCTTCGACCTGAATCTCCGGAATACCCGTCTCCACTGGCTTTTCCTCCCCGCGAATTCCGCAGAATTCATTGTAGTCGATCAGCTTGGTAATCGTTGGGTGCTTGCCGCAGGCAGGGCAGTCGGGATTCTTGCGCAGCTTCAACTCGCGGAACTTCATGCCCAGCGCGTCGACGAGCAGGAGACGTCCGATGAGGGGCTCGCCTTTGCCGAGAATCAGCTTGATGGCTTCGGTGGCCTGCATCACGCCGACCAGCCCGGGCAGGATTCCGAGCACGCCGCCTTCGGCGCAGGAGGGCACCAGTCCGGGCGGTGGCGGCTCCGGATATAGGCAGCGATAGCATGGGCCTTCTTCGGTGGCGAATACGCTGGCCTGTCCTTCGAAGCGGAAGATCGATCCGTAGACGTTGGGCTTGCCGGTGAGCACGCAGGCGTCGTTGACGAGGTAGCGCGTGGGGAAGTTGTCGGTGCCGTCGGCGATGATGTCGAATTCGCGGAACAGATCGAGCGCGTTTTCGCTGGAAAGGCGGGTCTCGAAGGTCCGCAGATTAACGTAAGGGTTGATGGCCCTCAGCTTGTCGGCGGCGGAGTCGAGTTTCTTGCGGCCCACGTCGGCGGTCGAGTGAATGATCTGGCGCTGCAGGTTGGTGAAGTCCACCACGTCGAAGTCGACGATCCCCATGGTACCCACACCGGCCGCGGCCAGATACAGCGCCAAGGGCGAGCCGAGACCACCGGCGCCAATGCACAGCACGCGCGCAGCCTTCAGCTTCAACTGACCCTCCATGCCCACCTCGGGCATGATCAGGTGGCGCGAGTAGCGCAGGATCTCGTCGTTGGTGAGAGTAACGGTTTCGGGTTTGACTTCAACTGTGGTGGCCATGACAACCTCGGTTGTGAAAATTGAGACGCTGAAGAACTGCGGACCGGCTAGCGACAACAACAGGACGGACAACAACAGCAGCAGGCGCTGAGGAGGGACATTCGGGTTATCGGTCGACCGATCATGCGTCTAACGGCCCCCGGCGATCGAAGGCACTATGGAAATGGTATCACTGTCTTTGACGGCGGTAGCGTCTTTCTGCAGGTAGCGGACGTCCTCGTCATTCAGGTAAACGTTGACGAAGGCGCGCAGCTTGCCGTCGTCGGTGTAGAGGTGGCGGCGCAAGTCAGGGTGCTGAGAGACCAGGCCGGAGAGCGCCTCAGCGATGGAACCCGCCTTGACGTCAACCGCCGCCTGCTTCCCGGCGTACTGGCGTAAAGGGGTTGGAATGTGGATCTTAGCCATCCCTACATGATGCCACAGACTGGGCTGCGGATTCAGGGGGAAATTGGCCGCGGGCGTTGTCTGGGCGAACGCCAGCACTGATCCGGTTGACAAGCGGCTTATTCTGAACACGCTGGAAAAAACGATCGGGGGCGGGGTTCCATGTTCCGAACTGTCTTGTCGATTGTCCTGGCGGTGATGGTGGTGGGGATTGGCAGCAATGTCTACATGCGAATGCGCCTCGCGAGAACCGATGCGTCAACGGACAAGCGCGCGTGGTGGAAACTTGGCTCCGACGAAGTTGGGGACACGTACCGGGCCCGCTTCTCAAGTGTTTCTCTTCCTCTGATCAACCAACTCTCTTTTTGGCTCGTGGTCACAATTGCGGCGGTGGCGCTGATATTCGCCTTGCTGTGGAAGTGATGGCCGAATCCGACTGGTGGGCTTGGGTACACCAACACCGCTGAGCGGTTGACTAGCTCAGTTCGATTTTCTCATCGACGAACGCCTTGTCGGGCTCGTCGGTGCCAGTGAGTTCGAAAGAGTTCGTCACGTCTGCTTTGCCCTGGGCCACGCGCGTAATCACGTAGGAGCAGCCGAACCAGTGGGCCTCGGCGAGGTCGGTCTGTGACCACTGCGCAGGATGATCGGGGTGCGAGTGGTAGAAGCCGATGATGTCTTGGTTGCGGGCGCGGCCCTCGCGCTGGATGCGGACCAGTTCTTTCGGGTCAATGTTGTAGCGGTTTTGCGGGGAGTCGGTGCGGGTATTGCCGCAGCGGGCGGTGGAGAGGACGATGCGGATGTCACCGTCCATGGTTCCCACCAGAACGCCGCAGCATTCGTGCGGGTAGGTTTCTTCGCCGTGGCGGCGGATTTCGGCGTAGTGGGTTGAGTTCATCTTCAGCATAAAAGCTTTTTCACCGGAGAGGACACAGAAGAAATTCAAGGGATGAAGGCAATTGATCTAACTGTTTTTCTCTGTGTCTCTGTGGTGGAGGTTCTCTTCTATCCTTCGGTAACGTGAAGGTTTTCTCTGACGACTTCCGACTTGCGACTGCCGACTATCCCTCTTCCCAGAAGCGCTCACTCAAGTACTTGTCGCCGGAGTCGCACAGGATCGTGACGATGACCGCGGGCTGTCCCTTCTTGCGGCCCTGCGCGACTCGCAGGCTGCCTACGACGGCGGCAGCGGCGGAGATCCCTACGAGCAGGCCTTCTTCGCGCGCCAGGCGCTTCGCCATTCGATAGGCGTCCTCAGTAGCGATCTCCAGGTCTTCGTCGGCGAGCTTGGGGTCGTAAATTTTGGGGACGATCGCCGTCGCCATGTGCTTGGTGCCTTCGATGCCGTGGAAGGCCGAGTCGGGCTGAAGGGAAATGCAACGCACGTGCGGGTTGAGTTCTTTCAGGCGGCGTGCCGTGCCCATGAAGGTTCCACTGGTGCCGAGGATGGAGACGAAGTGGGAGATACGTCCTTCAGTTTGTTGCCAGATCTCGTTGGCCGTGCCATGGTAGTGAGCCTGCCAGTTGGCGTCGTTGGAATACTGGTCGGCGTAGAAATAGAGATCGGGATGCTTGGCGTGGAGCTCGCGCGCCATGCGGATGGCGCCGTCGGAGCCGTCGCCCGGGTCGGTGTAGATGATGTTCGCGCCGTAGGCCTGCAGAATGCGTTTGCGCTCGGGGGAAACGTTTTCCGGCATGCACAGCGTGATGGGAATGCCTTGTGCCGCGCCGATCATGGCATAGGCGATGCCGGTGTTGCCGCTGGTGGAGTCGAGAAGGATCTTCCCGAGTGTCAGTTTCCCGGCGCGCTGTGCTTCGGCGATGATGTTGGAGGCGGCGCGATCTTTCACCGATCCGCCCGGGTTGTACCATTCGGCCTTGCCCAGAATCTCAACGTCAGGCAGATCGGCGGAAATTCGTTCGAGGCGAAGCAAAGGAGTGTTGCCGACACGGTCGAGCGCTCTCAGCCCGAGACGCGCGGACGGACGCGGCGACTTTGATTCGGAAGCGTGAACTACCGCCGGGTTGGTTGAAACCTGCGCCATTCGCTAAGCAGCCGTGACTATAGTAATGTGCCAGAATCGGCGAAAAGAGGTATCTACTACCTGCATCCGATTATAGAAGAGGCACCTCGGATGCAATGAAACTTTTCGGGGCGCACTCTTTCCTTGGTAACTGCATCTAACGGTGCAGACGTTGCAGGAGGGATCAACAAGAAATGGCGAGCAAGCTGGAACAGAAAACCTATGAAGACGCGCTTGGATGGCTGCGCGAGCACGGTTTTGACGTGCTCGAAGCGCCCGGAACGGCAGGGCGAGTCTTCCTGAAGAAGTACAACGTGTCGGCGGCGATCCAAAACGACGGCGCCGACGGCGTGAAGATTTTCGCCTACCCCGGCTACCTGGTGGGCAGCGAGATTTCGAAGCTGGTCAACAAAGGCTATCAACAGTTCCTGAAGACATCGAAGACAGAAGTTCCAGCGACGGCTGACCACTTGAAGGCGCTACACTCCTTCGCAGAAGAGTTGAAGGAAGCTCTGGGCCTGCCGAGCCTGTACAACGAGTCGCTGGGCACGGTGAGCGAGTCGTATCAGTACGACCGCATCGTCGACCGCGACAAGCCGCAGGCCGAGCGCAAGAAGCGCCCGTGGGATGTGGTGGGAGCGAAGGCGCTGGCGGCGAAGAAGAGTCCGGCGTAGGGGCTACGTTGTGACGGCTTGCCGCCGACCTCAGCGGCTGAAGCCGGGCCCTTTCAAGCGACCGCGCTTCGGAACTTCCCCGTATCGTTTTCAATCTCGGACTTAAGGCCTAATAATCGGACGAAGGATCGCAGCGGCGAAGGCCGCTGTTTTCTTTTGGCGCGAACCTCGCAGCTCCCAGACAGCGGTGTCTTGTTATGCGAAACTGGTGCGCCTCAGGAGGATCTGGGATGCGCGTGCGAGTTTCGCAGTTGTTCGCGACGTTATTTCTGGTGCCGATGCTGGCCTACGCGGGGGCCAGCACAAATCAAGAAGCAGAGTCGGCTGTCGAAAGCGTTTTGCTTGCCCAGCAGTCGGCGTGGAACCGACATGACCTCGAGGCCTTCATGGCCGGTTATTGGAATTCTCCGCAGCTGACATTCTTTTCCGATGCGCATGAAACCTCAGGATGGGAGGGCGCCCTCGCGCGGTACAGGAATCGATATCAAGGCGAAGGCAAAGAGATGGGGAAGCTGGAGTTCTCCGAACTCCGGATCGAGCCATTGGGCCCGGATGCGGCCTTTGTGCGCGGGGTGTGGCATTTGACGCTTTCCGACGGCAAGACTCCGCATGGAATATTCACACTGGTTTTCCGGAGATTTTCCGACGGGTGGAAGATCGTACATGACCATACGTCGTCGGCGGAGTAGGCGGGGGCTCAAGATGGGGCACTAGCAAACAAGACATCTCCCAAGTTGCCGTTGTTGGTAGTCGGTGCAATCGGCCTGATTTCAACAACTGGCGCTACAATCTTCCACAATGTACTGCCCGATATGTGGTGATGTTCTGAAAGAACAGCGAGGCGTGTTCGTTTGTGAGCGCGGCCAGATGGAATTATCGCCGCGCATGGCGGAGCGCCTGCATTCCTGCTTTCTAAGCAAAACGGAGCAACCCGAGAGTTGCGTTTCACCGGCGGAGGCTATCGCTTCGGGGGGCGACGGTTCTGTCCCGGATGCGGACTTTTGATGCACGAAGAGCCGCCGGGCGCAGTCAGGTGCCCCAAGTGCGGACGCAATATCGGGAAGTACTTGCATGAGCTTGTGGAACTGCATCCGCACCTAAGTCAGTGAATGAAATTGTCCGGTTATCGTCAGTTATCCTGATTCGGAGAAGAAATATGCCGGAACTCATGACGATAAAGCGAGTTGCGCTTGGCCCTCATCATCTGCAACCGGCACGAATTGGGGTCACCATTCGTGGCGGAGGGACGACGAGACCGGTTCCGCCGTTTGTCGCCCTGCAAATCGCTCACTACCCCGGCGGGAATCCTATTACCTTTTCCACATTGCCAAAGATGGAGACGGCACCGACACGCTTCACGAATCGCTCGAAGAAGCATTAGGCCATGCTGAATACCTGTACGGTGTCAAAAGAACGGAGTGGCTTGACGTGAACTTCCCGTTCGGTTGTGATGAACATCGTTGACGATAAATCTCACTATTACACTCATTACCCGGCCTTCACCGATGGTCTGCTGGCCGGATCGAGCATTGCGCGGTCAATACGTAGGTCCCTCGCTCCACTCAGGATGACAACGCGGAACTATGTCACCGGCCGGATGGGATGCCGCCAGGGAACTTGGGCTGCGAACGTACAAAATAGCACACTAGAAGGTCTTCGCCGAATCCAGCAAGATCGTTACCGGGCCGTCATTGACCAGCTCCACTTCCATCATTTCCTGGAAACGTCCGGTCTGGCAGCGCAGCCCGGCCGCCCGGATTCGCCTTACGAAGTATTCGTAGAGTTCACGCGCTTTCTGCGGCGGCGCGGCGGCGTCGAACGACGGGCGCTTGCCCCGGCGGACGTCGCCGTACAACGTAAACTGCGACACCACCAGCACTCCGCCGCCAATCTCGCCCACGGCCCGGTTCATCTTGCCCTCGGCGTCCTCGAAAATGCGCAGCCCGACCGTTTTGTCGGCAAGATAAGCGGCTTCGGCTTCGGTGTCTTCGTGGCCTACGCCCAGCAAGACGAGCAGGCCGTGGCCGATTTCGCCCGTCACTTCTCCCCGAACCGTCACTTTCGCCCGGCTCACCCGCTGAATCACGGCGCGCATGGGCAACGAGTGTCAAGCTTTGCCGCGCAGGTTGCAAGCGTACTTATCCGGGTTCCCGCGTTGACCGCTTTCCGCGCGAGCGATTAGGATGCTGAAGGACTCCAGCAAGGGCCGAGGAACAAGCCGTACCTGTTAAGCGGACACCGAAAGCCGCAGCTTCCTTTACACCTGTTCACGGGGACCATTACACTAACCGTTCCTCTCTTCCCACATTTTCCGGAGGTGGTATTCCTATGGCGTCGATCGATGACAAGGTGAAGCAGATTGTGGTAGAGCAATTGGGCGTGGACGAAGGCGAAGTCACCCGCAAAGCGTCGTTTGTGGACGACCTGGGCGCGGACTCGCTCGACCAGGTCGAGTTGGTGATGGCGTTCGAAGAAGGCTTCGATCTGGAAATTCCCGACGAGGCCGCCGAGAAGATCCGCACCGTGCAGGACGCTATCGACTACATCGAAAAGCATTCCAAGGTCAGCAAGTAGGACATTCGGACCAGGACCGCACAGCGCGGCCGGCAAGGAGAACTAATGGCAGCCGTTGACGAGAAGGTAAAACAGATCATCGTCGAGCAACTGGGAGTCGATGAGGGCGAAGTCACCACTAACGCGTCGTTCGTGGACGACCTGGGCGCCGACTCGCTCGACACCGTCGAACTGGTCATGGCATTCGAGGAAGCGTTCGACATCGAAATCCCCGACGAGGACGCGGAAAAAATCCGCACCGTGCAGGATGCCATCGACTACATCGGCAAGCACTCGAAAGGCGGGAAGTAGGTTTGGCGAGGCGGGTCGTAGTTACCGGCATCGGGCTCATCTGCGGCGTCGGAAATACCACGGATGAAGTCTGGAAGAATCTGCTGGCGGGCAAGAGCGGCGTGGGCCGCATTACGCAGTTCGACGCAGCCCAGCACGCCTGCCAGATCGCGGCCGAGGTCAAGAACTTCGATCCCCTGAATTTCGTCGAGAAGAAAGAAGTCAAGAAGATGGGCCGCTTCATCTACTTCGCCCTGGCGGCGTCGGACGAAGCGATGAAAATGAGCGGCCTGCAAGTGACCCCCGAGACCGCCGAGCGCGTCGGCGTCCACATCGGCTCGGGCATCGGCGGATTCGACGTCATCGAGCGCGAACATCGCGCCCTGCTCGAAGGTGGCCCCCGCAAGATCTCTCCCTTCTTCATTCCCGCGGCCATCGTGAATCTGGCTGCCGGGCATGTCTCCATGCGCTTCGGAGCCAAGGGGCCCAACGAGGCCACCGCCACCGCCTGCACCACCAGCGCACATTCGATTGGCGACTCGCTGCGGATCATCCAGCACGGCGACGCCGACGTGATGATCGCCGGCGGGGCCGAAGCGGCCATCACGCCCATGGGAGTTGGCGGTTTCGCGGCCATGCGCGCCCTCTCAACCCGCAATGACGAACCCGAGAAGGCCAGCCGTCCCTGGGACGCTGCGCGCGACGGCTTCGTGATCGGCGAGGGCGCAGGTATCCTGATCCTCGAAGAACTCGAGTTTGCCCAGCGCCGCAACGCGCCGATTCTCGCCGAACTCGTGGGCTATGGCATGAGCGGCGATGCCTACCACATCACCCAGCCCGCTCCCGAGCACGAAGGCGGGTTCCGCGTGATGAAGAACGCGCTGAACGACGCCAAGGTCAGCCCGGCCGATATCGGCTACGTCAATGCCCACGGCACTTCCACGCCGATTGGCGACGTGCTTGAGGCTCATGCCATCCGCAATTTCTTTAACGAGCGCAAAGTGCCGGTGAGTTCCACCAAGTCGATGACCGGACACCTGCTGGGCGGCGCCGGCGGCCTGGAAGCCGGTGTTTCAGTGCTGGCATTGCGAGATCAGATTCTGCCGCCGACCATCAATCTGGAGAATCAGGATCCGGACACGAAGGAGATGGACTTCGTCCCCAACCAGGCGCGCAAAGCGAGCCTCGACTACGCCCTCTCGAATTCCTTCGGCTTTGGCGGCACCAACGGCGCCATCGTGTTCAAGCGCTGGTCGTAACGGAAAGGCCTTTAACCGCAAAGAGCGCAAAGATCCCGCATAAGGACGCAAGAAAACCAAGGCCCGCCGCCGTCCCAGCGAGATTTGCAAGGGCCCGAAGTAACCCGTCAGTCCACCCCGCGTAATGGCACTTTTGTACCCGGAAATGGCCGGAAGGAACCTTTGCCAAAGCCCTTCTCGCAGGCCAGAATAGGCTTTCCAGCGAGGTTTCGGCCCCACAGCTATGGACAACTCCCTCGGCACCGCCTTGGCCCCCATCCCCCAGACCAAGAAGGCAGCGGCACGGATTGCCTTAGTTGATCTCAAGGACACCACCAGGACCATTCTGGTCGATTGTTTCAAACAGTTCGGTATACAAACCGTGCTGATGTCGGGGAATGCGGCGGAGCGCCTGAAAAAGGAAAAATTCGAGGCCTGCGTGGTAAGACTTGGCCCGGGCGCGCAAGCCGTGATGGAAGCGATTCGGACCTCATCCTCCAACAGCCGCATGGTGATCTACGGCCTTGGAGGCAGCGCGCAGGAAGCCATGCGCTACTCCAAGTACGGCATCAACGCGATTTTCCAGGAGCCCGTCGAGCGCTCGGCGACCCTCAAGCTGGTTCGCGCTACGCACCTGCTGGTGCTTCACGAGTTCCGTCGTTACGTGCGCATTCCGGTGATGACGGCAGTCGCGGTGCATGTTGGAGACAGCAGAAAAATCACGGCCACCAGCATCGAAGTGAGCTCGGGCGGCATGTCGATCAAGACCGACGAAGACATAGGCTCTGGCCAGAGCGTCGAAGTGTCGTTCGCGCTGCTCACCCTGCCCCGCATCTGGGTTCGCGGGAACGTGAGCTGGAAGAAGCCCAAGCATTCCTTTGGCGTCCGCTTCGACGCCACCGACGACCGCCGCCGCAAGCTCAAAGAGTGGATCGACGCTTACCTGGAGGGGTAGCAGCCGTCAGCTATCAGTCGTCAGCCTTCACCTATCAGTTGTCGGCTTTCAGCCGTTCCGAATCCTTGGCCGCTGCGAGCCGGACTGTCCACTGAGAGTCAAGGACGGTCCTCACTTTACAATGTCGACGTGAGTGCCAGCCCCACCCGAGCCACTGCTGACCCCGTTGGCGACCGCTCTCCCTTCACCCGCTGGCAGGATCTCCTCCTGACCCTCATCTCCTGGGCCACCACCATCGCCGTCCGCCTCATCGGCCCAACCATGCGTTTCTCCGTTTCCTGCGAGCCAAACTCCCCAATCAGCCTCGAGCAGCGGCCGTTCGTGTACTCGTTCTGGCACCAGTGCACCTTCGCCGCGACTTACCTGTGGCGCGATCTCGACATTCGGGTGATGAGCTCGACCAGTTTCGACGGAGAGTTCACCGCCCGCATGATCCGCCGCTTCGGCTTTCTTCCCGTCCGCGGCTCCAGCAGTCGCGGGGCGGTGCGCGGCCTGCTGGGAATGCGCAAGCACATAGAATCGGGATGGACCGTCGCGTTCACCATCGATGGCCCGCGCGGCCCGCGCTTCGTCACCAAGCCAGGCCCGGTGTTGTTAGCGCGCGCCTCGAAAGTCCCCATGGCCGTCTTTCACATCGCCATCGACCGCGCCTGGGTCCTGAACACCTGGGATCGCCTGCTGGTCCCCAAGCCCTTTTCTCGGGCTCTGATGCGGGTCGGCACCCTGATCCCCGTGCCCGAAGACGTCGGGTCTGAAGATCTCGAGCACTACAACGCCCTACTGCAATCCTCACTCGACCGCGTCAAGGCATTCGCCGAGGCGAATGTCGACAAAGTGGGGAGCGAGGAATTCCCGTTTTTTCGGCGCCATCAGGTGGGCGGAACATTCCCATCTAGGTAATTGCTGGGCGGTGAAGGAATGAGGATCTGCCAGCATTTGACGAGCAGAAGGCGCTCTTTGCGGCCCACGAACTCTAGTCCAAACAGGTATAGTCCCCGCCATTCATTGAGACGCCGGGCGCCTTCCGCCGGGCCTTCAGCGAGACCGGCGTTTCCTTACCGACGCGATTCTAATCCGTAAGCAAGTGGGTTCTGAAAATGCCCGAGACTGGAGATTGCCGCGATATACCGGCACCGTGAAAAACTATCTCTGGTCGGCATGGTGCACTAAAGGTCCTGTACCAAAGTGCTCCCCCGGGAGGCAATCAGGGCCTTCGAATCAAGCCGGACAGTTTTATGCTCGTATCCATCACAGCCTCTTTCTGGGCGCCGTGTTGATTGTCTGCCTGCGAAGGCAGACCGGCGCCGGCACAAACAAGAAGATGCAACCGGAGATGAAAACCATGACCAAGAAGCAGAGCACAGGACTCATCTTCATGCTCGGTTCGGCCGCAGCGGCGATCCAGTTGACCATCTTCAGTCCGGTACTGAGAGGATGGTTTTACAGTATCTGCCTTGGAATTCTGATCGTTGTTTTCGCCGGGGGAGCGGACCTGTTCAGAGGACGTGAATAAAGCGCCAGATCGAGGAACTGTCGACGCCGGGTTGCTCCTCGGATGCTAGACGCGTCACCCACCGATAGATATCGGCCAATGAGCCGATCCCACGTACATCGACAGACCTTCAGCACCATTCTCGATCCATAATGCCCTTCTGTACCGCCCCGCTCGACACGGGTGATCGAGCCAGTTGGAAAACGTGAACTTACCCGTACTTCTTCACGGCGCGCAGCGCTACGTACACCAGCGGTCCGGCGGCCAGGGCCAGCGGCCCCCAGACCAGCCCGTAAAGGTTGACGCCTCCGTTATCAGTGTTCCCGAACAAGCTGCCCGCGAGCGCGACCGCGCTCATCGCGATTACGGCGACCACTGCGGTGATGAGCCCGAGGTGGCCGCCGGGGATTACGACGGAGCGGGGCAGATCGGGGCGCTTGCGGCGCAGTTGCCAGGCAGCCAGAACGGTGAGCACGGTGGTCGCGACCCGCAGCCAGCTGTAGATGGTGATCAGCTGCATCAGGGAGCGCAGGGCGAGCAGGCCGTAAATCACGCCGGAAACGATGATGGCGATCCAGGGTGTGCCGTAGCGGCGGTGCTTGCCGGTGAGGACCGCAGGCAGGTAGCCGTCCTCGGCCATGGCGAACGGCATGCGGGTCGAAGTGAGGACGGTGGCGTTCAGCAGGGAAAGATTGGTGACCATGGCGGCGAGCGTCATCCAGGAGCCGAACCACGGTCCGCCGATGAGCTGGGCGGCGTCGGAGAAGTAGCGGGTATGCCAGCTCTGCCAGTTCCCGAGCGCCGCGAGCGAGGCCAGAGTCGGCAGAAAGAGAACAGCCATCGACAACGGCACTACGATCGCAAGGGCGAGTGGATAGGTGCGACTTGGGTTCTCCACCTCTTCGGCTACGGTGGAACATTGCTCGTATCCAGAGTAAAGCCAGAGTCCGAGGGAGAGTCCGATGCCGAACACGCTAAGCAGTGGCTGATGCGGCGGAGTCAGGGGAGCGAACGGGTTGTGGTGCCACTTCGAGAGGCCCAGGACCACGAGAACCAGTACGGGGAGGAGAATGAAGAACTCGAGGGCGGTGGCAAATTTTCCTACTGCTTCGATGCCGCACACGTTGATCCACGTGATGAGGACCACGACCAGGAGGGAGACCGCATAGTGTCTCCAGCCGGCGAGTTGAGGGATGTAGAAGCTGAGGTAGTCGGAGACCTGCACGGCGTAGGCGGCGCCCAGCAAGAACGAGGCACACCAGTTCCACCAGCCCGCGAGGAATCCCCAGACATCCCCGAAGGCCGCGCGCGACCAGCGATAGAATCCGCCCTCCACCGGCATCGCCGAAGTGAGTTCGGCAGAAACAAGGGAGACGGGGATCGACCAGAAAAATGGAATGACCAGCAGGTAAATCAGGGTCAGGCCCGGGCCGGAGGTGGTGACCATGTCTTCCAGGCCGAAGGGACCACCGGTGCAGTAGGAAAACATGACCCAGACGAAGTAAAAGAGACCCGCTTTGCGGATGGCGGATTTGGTGGTGGTGGAAGTGGCCACGGGGCTCGGGTTAGTTGCGAGGGAGGATTATACGGGGTGGGGCAAGATCTTCGCTGACGAAGAGCATGGTCGAGCGATTGTGGAAGGGTGACAGGGGCCGGTAATGCTGCATGCAAACACGGGGTCCCTCGACTGTGTTCGGCTTTCGCCTCACTGCGCTCCTAATGAACAACTTCGATGCTGCCTGCAGCGCCCCTTAGGCAGTCTGCAGTAAGGGAGTCAATTGGTATCCCAACTTGGCGGCCTTGCGCCTGAGGCTGCTTTCCAGGGGCTTGCGCTGGCGTT
>Ga0307479_10000467_pt1 | contig 36070 bp, 29 predicted proteins | sample atmos_gasesECM4C_FD_203743 | JGI IMG/M metagenome (GOLD analysis project Ga0307479, IMG submission 203743) | Hardwood forest soil microbial communities from Morgan-Monroe State Forest, Indiana, United States - atmos_gasesECM4C_515 | ecosystem: Environmental > Terrestrial > Soil > Temperate...
ATAATTTCTCATGGAAGCTCTCGCGGCACGACATCAAGTTCGGATACGAGTACCGCCACACCTCGATTGATTCTCTTGAAGATATCAACTTCCGCGGACGCCTAAAGTTTGCCAATCTGCAGGGTTTCCTTCAGGGGAATGTAACCGGTGGCAACATCAATTACGGCGATACGACGCGGAGCACGCTGCAGAACGCGCACGCGTTTTATCTGCAGGACTCGATCCGGTTATCGCCGCGGCTGACCGCGAATCTCGGCTTGCGCTGGGATTATTACGGAGTGATCCATGAGGCGAACAACCACCTTAGCAGCTACAACCCCGCCAGCGGGCTATTTGAGCAGGGCTCACCCTATGACAAGGACCTGAACAACTTTGCCCCGCGCGTCAGCCTTGCCTGGGATCTGACCGGCAAAGGGCGCACCGTGGTTCGCAGCGGCTTCGGCGTCTTTTACGACACGTTCTCGCACGACTTCTTCACCGGCCAGCTCTACGAGAACACGAACAACCTGGGCCCGGCGTACAATGCCATCGGGTCAAAGCCTGTTCTCCAGGGCGGCGTGGTGGGCACTCCGCTTGCCGCGGGGGTTCCAGTATTCGGGGCGCTGGCCGGAAACACGACCGATGCCTCGACGATCGGCAAGTTACGGACTCCGTACATTTACAACTACTCGCTGAATATCCAACAGCAGCTTTTGCCGAACACCGTTCTGCAGTTAGGCTACGTCGGGACGGCCGGGCGGAAGTTGCAACGCATCCGGGACATCAACCAGCCGGGCTTGGCCGCCATCACGATGTTCGATGAAGCGTGCGCTGGCGGGGTGAATCTCCCCCTCACTGGCTGCGCCACGACGACGGTCCCGCGGAACTTCAACAACAGCGGCTCCGCGACGGTTCTCCCCGGTCAGAACAACATTGCTGCCATCATGAGTGCTTTGGCGCCTCAAGCGCCTTTCTACCTCCAGCGAATCGAGACATCGTCGAGGTCCAGCTACAACTCACTACAGGCGTCGCTGGCGATGCGCGGCTGGCACGGCTGGACCCAGCAGATCAACTACAACTGGTCGCACTCGATTGACGATGCAAGTGACGGCCAGGACTACGTGCCTCATGCCGGCCAGCCGAACGACAGTACGAATCCGTTCCACAGCAACCGCGGGAATTCGAACTTCGACAGCCGGCATCACTTCGTCTGGGCGGCCACCTACAGCTTCCCCAAGTGGGAAGCGCTTGGCCGCATGGGCGAAGGCTGGACCGTTTCGAGTCTCGTGTCCATTATCAGCGGTCATCCCTTCGACGTGAGCGAGACGGCGGACGACTATGATGGCAGCAACGAGTTCTTTGGCCGGCCGGACCTTGTGGCCAAGCCGGTATATAACTACAGCAACCCGACCCGCTTTCTGGACTTAACCGCGTTTGCCGTGCCCTGCACATTGGACGGCAGCGGTGGAACTTCCGCAGCGCATTGTCTGTCCGGCACGCGCCACTTCGGCACACTGGGGCGTAACGCACTCCTAGGCCCGGCCTTCCGCCAGTGGGACTTCTCTATCGTCAAGGAAACACGACTCACCGAGCGACTGAGGCTTGAGGTTCACGCCGACCTCTTCAACATCCTGAACCATGTGAACTTCGCTAACCCGCTGTGGCCCGCGTTCTTCGCCGACATCGGACCGTTTGCGATTAGCCCCACAGGGAAACTCGCCGCAGGTCAGTTCTTCCCGGTCCTGGCGACTGCCGATACTGGCCCTGGCAACCCTATCCTGGGCGGCGGCAGCCCGCGCAGCTTCCAGCTCGCAGCCAAGTTCACATTCTAACTGCCATTTAGTCAGTGTTTAGGCAGTAGCGGCCCGGCGAAATAGATCGCCGGACCGCTTTGTTTTTCGGGCTCCCAAGTCCGAAATGAGGCCCTATCCCCAGAGCTTAGGCCCATCGGCGATTTCTGGTAGAGTGCTGGCAAAAGGAGAGGTTGCCCCAGTGTCGCCCGGATAGGGCTTCTGACCTCCGTTGTTACATTCATGTAAGTTTTTGGGGCTTTGCTGCGTATTAGCCTATGGAAGCGCTGAGACCAGGCCGGATGACTGCCCCGGTTAAGACCGACCCGACGGAAGCGATTACGCGGGCCAAGGCCGGAGATGCCCTGGCCTGGGGAGAACTCTATCGGGATTACGCCCCGGCGATTTTCCGGTTTTGCCGGAGGGCGCTGCCGACGCGTGAAGACGCGGAAGACGCCACGATGGAAGTATTCATGAAATTGCGTGACAAACTGGGGCAATACGACCAGAGCCGGTCGTTTTCCGCGTGGCTGTACAGGGTGGCGGCCAACCATTGCTGGGACACGCTGAGGCGGCGAAAGATCCGGCAAGACAAAGAGACCGAAGACGTGGATAGTGTGCCCCTGGAGCATCCGGACGCGAACCAACTGGATAAATTAATCGAGCAGCGCACCAGCGAAGAGGTGCGCAAGGCGCTGAACAAACTGGGAGCACGGGCGCGGATGGCCCTGGTGATGCGCTATTACTCGGATATGAGCTACGACGAAATCGCGGATGCGCTGGGAGTGCGGAGGGCTTTCGTGGGTGTAGTGCTGCTGCGCGCGCGGCATGAACTGCGGCAGGCGCTGGAACGTACAAGCGCGCTGGCCGCGGGAGGAGCTACTTGAGCGAGACGACAGGTCAAGAGATGAACCACCTGGATGAAATGACGTGTCTGCTGTACCTGGAGCGCCAGCTCGACCGCCCGCGCGCGCAGGAAGTATCGGCGCACGCGCAGGGTTGCGCCGCTTGCCGCACGTTAATGCGCGCCCTGGAGCGCGAGTCGCGGCTGCTGACGCGCGCCATGCTCGAAGAAGACGAGCCGTTGCCTGCGCGGCTGAAGGAATTTCAGGAGCGCGCGAAGCGTTCGCTGCAATGGATTTGGGGAGTTGCGTTTGGACTGGCGGCCACGGGCGCATACGCCCTTTATACCGGTTATATCGAACCCTGGCAGCAGCAACTAGAGCAAGCGGGGTTTGGCGGAACAAACATGCTGAGCCTGCTGGTTTTTCAGGGTGCTTTTTGGAAAGGATGGCAATCCATGATCACATTACTTGAGGCAACAGCGCTGCTCACGCTGGCGGGATTCGGCGCGGTGCTTTTCCGGCGGCGCATACGGCGGGGCACGGCGACGGCGCTAATGCTTGCCGGGCTTTGCGCAGTGGTGGCCCTGCCGCAAGCAGTCTCTGCGTCGGAGTTCCGCAAAGGCCATTCCGTTGAAGTGCGGGAAGGTGAAACTATCAAGGGAGATATCTTCCTGTTCGCCGACCGAGTTCGAATCGAAGGCACGGTGGACGGCGATGTATATGCCTTCTCGCAGGACGTGGGCGTGAGCGGCCATGTGACAGGCGACGTCATTGCGTTCGCACACACACTTCGGATTGGCGGGAAAGTGGACGGGAATATTCGGGCAGGTCTGAATACCTTGACCGTAACCGGCGGCGTAAGCAAGAACGCTTTGATTTTCTGTGATTACGCGAATCTGGACTCGTCCGGCAATATCGGCGGGAGCATAACAGCGTTCGCGGAGAATTTGAATGTGGATGGCAAGCTGGGGCGGGATATTCTCATTTTTTCGAAGCACGTAAGTATTTCCGGAGTGGTGGGAGGAGGGATTCAGGCAAAGGGCGGCACGATGAGCATTGGCGCAACGGGTGAAGTCGGCGGGCCGGTGCGCTTCGAAGGAGAGAACGCACCGGAGGTGTCATCCGGCGCGAAGCTGGCTTCGCCGGTGGAGTACAAGAAGTGGGAACACAGGAGGGAGTATCTTAACAAGAATTATTATATTTGGCGCGTCATTTGGACGGCGGCGTTCATTCTGTTTGGATTGGTCCTGTTAATGCTGCTCCCGAAATTTGGAAGGGAGACCATAAGCGCCGCGGAGCAGTTCGGAGCGCCCATCGGGCTGGGCGTGTTGGTTTTTTTCGGAGTGCCGATTGCGGCGGTCATCGCATGCATTACGGTTGTCGGCTTACCGTTGGGAATTTTGGCTGTGGGGATTTGGCTCTTGATGCTTTTCACGGCTGAGCTCGTGGTTGGAACGGTGGTTGGCAATTGGATCCTGGGCCGGGGAAGCAGCAGTTGGGAAATCGTCGGGAGGATGGCGTTGGGGTTCGTGCTGGTGCGAATTGCCTACACGTTTTTGTCTCAAGTGCATGTGCTGGCATTGCTGGGGGCGTTGGGGATCTGGACGTGGGGAATGGGCGCGATTTCTCTGGCGTTTTACAGGAGGTTCCAGCCAGTGATTGCGCCAGGCTCGCCGGCGGGACCTTTCACCCCGCCACCTCTGCCGCCGAATACGACGGTTGGCGGAGTACAGCCTGCATGATCGTGTAGGGATTACAATTCGAGTGAGAAGCTAGAAGGGCCGCTCCCCTTTGCCGGAGCGGCCCTTGCTGTTTGCGGAGGCGGAAATTTCTTTACGGGTGACCACCACCCGGCGAGGTTCGACGCTTACTGCTTGCGAACTTTCGCAGCGAAGAATGGGGAGATCAGATAATTCGGGATATACAAAGCGCGCACGGAGACGGAATCTCCCACATTCAGCCCGGTGACATCTGTGACTCCATCGAAATTGGTTTGTCCACTGGAAATTTGCACTGGGACGTTCACGAAGGTGCCAATGCCGCCGAGGAAACTCGGCAGGGATGTGGCGGAAAGGCTGAAGAACGGGCTGGCCGGCTGTATAGAGATCGTTCCGGTTACCCGCGAGAAACGCAGCACCACGGAGTTCGTATTGACCAGGACGCTGGAATTGAGCCCCGCAGTCGGAGCGGGGCTGGCTAGTACCTGCATCCGGAGGGTTTGCCCCGCAAACACATTCGCAAGCGCCAAGAAACTATTGATGGCGGCCGGAGACCCGGTCACAGCGCTCAATCCTTTCGTATCAACCGAAAAAATTGGGGAAGTGCCGAGGGTGACTTGGACGATAGTCCCACCCGTGGCACCAGTCAGAACGGAATTACCACTCACAACAGTCTTGTCCGATAAAACGAGCGAAATTTGCGGAGCACTAGCGTTTACGGCGAAGACCGTGCCTTCGATTGCGTCCAACTTGTTGGCCAACACCGAAACGTTGTCCAGAAGGTCGGCCTCCAGGAGCTTCATGGTGCCATCCAGGTTGAGGGAAGCATCGATACTGACGGTTTGGTTGGCGAGGAGACAACTAATGTTTTGCCCCGCACAGGTGACCGGGAGGTTATTGAAGGTGGTGCTTGAGTTGGCGACGGCAGTAAGCGTTCCCTTCGTGTCGGAATGGACCGTGACGCTGTTTCCACTGATCGTGGTAATGATGCCGGTGAAGTCCTCGATCAAGTCCAATGAGCCAGAGGGCGTCCCCGTGCGAGGCAAGGTGGCAGCAGTGAGCACGTTGGCCTGCGTGAAATCTACAGAGACGGCACCGTTGGTCATGGTGATGGCATTGTTGAGATTGAAGTCGAGTGAAAGGCCTGTTTGTTGGTTAGCGGTCAAAGCGAGCGGGAATGGAGCGGTCGTGAGCGGGATCATTCCCGAGGTGGTCGGTTTGAACTCGCAGGTTGTGACCGCGCCGCCAGGGCTGATCGGGGGGCAAGCCGCAGTCCCACCTGTAAGTGCGACGGTAGTTTGGTTGATGAGGACAATGTCCGGGGAACTGAACGAAATCGTTGCGCCAGTGTAATTCCCGCTGGGTACCGTGGAGGTGCCGAGAAAAGCCGAATCACTTTGCAGATGCGTGAGTTCAATAATAGGAGTCGTGGGATTTAATGTCAGGCTGACCGGCTTTCCCGTGGAGGGAGTGAGCGAAACGCCGGTTACGGTGACTTTGAAAGAAAGGATCGAAGTGCCGGCCAGTAGCGTGTCCGTCATGGTGAGGCTCAATGTAGTGTTGCCGCCAGGTGGTGGCGGCCCTGACTTTGGCGTGCCGCTACATGAAGCCAGTGAAATGACAGCCACTAAAAGCATGGAACAAAAGACGTTCATCCGAGACATCGCGTACCCCACGTGAATTTAAGCTACGAGCGCCCTTCACGGCACTCGCCTTGATTCCCCTTAGAGACTCTAACGCCCGAAAACAACTCACGGGACTGCAAAACAACGTTGGTTGCTCAACTGCTTACTGTCTTGGATGCGGAATTGATTTGGACTGTTTCGCCCCCTCCGGGTGGCCAAAGAGAGTCCGCAGGGTATGTTATGGTTTGAGTGCACAATCGGGCAAAGATTTGCCCGAGCTGTCAGCAAAAAACGCGATCGGAAAAGGTGGGTTTTGGCAAAGCGTTCGACGAATTCAGCCCCCGTCCCTTCCGAGATGAAGGGGAAACGCACTCTCCATAGTGCAGAGCGCGGACTTGCCTCCCGTGAGGAGGAGGCTACGGTTGGAGGGCCAGACCTAGTTAAGGAAAAGGGAGCACGCTCGGACCTCGGCGGGCAGGAAGGGCCGTCGATGCGGGACGTGTTCGGACCGGGGGGATTCCTCGAGAAATGCATGTACGGCGTCTACGAACACCGGCCAGGGCAACTGGAAATGGCAGAGATGGTGCACGACGCATTCGAAACGCATCACCACGCAATCGTGGAAGCGGGCACGGGGACGGGCAAGACGCTGGCGTATCTGCTGCCGGCGCTCTGCAGCGGACGGCGGGTTGTGGTGTCCACGGCGACGAAATCATTGCAAGAGCAGCTTTACCAGAAGGACGTTCCGTTTCTGCAAAAATACTTTGCGCCTGACTTGAAGGTTGCGGTGATGAAAGGGCGCTCGAATTTTCTGTGCCGCGCGAAACTCCATCAACTGGCCGACCAGCCGATATTGAAAGGCATGGAGGAGATAGATGCGTTCCGTCAGATCCGCGAGTGGTCCAAACTGACGGAGACGGGCGACCGCGCCGAGCTCACTTTTCTGCCCGATGATTCCGAATTATGGACGCGGCTCGACGCGCGCCGGGATACCTGCACGGGGCAGAAATGCAGTGAGTTCAACCAGTGTTTTGTGACCGCAATGCACCAGCGCGCGAAAGAGGCGGACCTGATCATCGTGAATCACCATCTGTTTTTTGCCGACCTGGCGCTGAAGCAGGACGATTTTGGCAGCATCCTGCCTGAATATTCGGCGGTGGTGTTTGACGAGGCGCATGAAATCGAGGACGTGGCCAGCGATTATTTTGGCCGGGAGATTTCTAATTTCCGATTCGAAGAGCTGGCCCGCGACGCCGATCAGACTCTGCGGATGCTGAATCTGGGTTCGCCGGCGCTGCTGCGGCGCACGCAGCGGATTCGCGAACGCAGCAGGGCGTTCTTTGAGACCTTTCCGCCCCGCGACGGGCGCTTTCCGTTCGCGCGGAACGAACGCGAGGCTTTTCTCGAGCAGAATCGCGAGGCTTATGATGCGCTAACTTCAGCTCTGAAAGGGCTTGAAACGGAATTCGCGGCGCTGGCGCAGAAGCCCGAAGAGTTGTTGAGGATCGCGCGGCGAAGTTTCGAGTTGCGGCAGGAGACGACCTTCCTGTTCGAATCGAACGAACGGAATTTTGTCTACTGGTACGAGCGGCGAAATAAAGGAGTGTTCCTCGCAGCCACGCCGATCGACGTGAGCCAGATCCTGCGCGAGCGGCTATTCGAAGCGTTCGACACCGCTATACTTACTTCGGCGACGCTGACCGTGGGCGGCCGCTTCGAGTTTATACGGCAAAGACTGGGTCTGGACCACACAAAAGAGCGCGCGCTGCCGCAGGAATTCGACTTCGGCCAGCAGGCGCTGCTCTACCTCCCGCGCACGGTGCCCGATGTTCGTGATCCGGCGTTTTCGTCCAAAGCGGCGGATGAAATTGTGCAACTTCTGGAACTTAGCAAGGGCCGGGCGTTCTGTCTCTTTACGAGTCATTCGCAGATGAACGACTTGTTCGAACGGGTGCGCAGCCGAGTGGAGTTTCCGTTGTTGCTGCAGGGGACGGCGCCGCGTTCGGCTCTCTTGGAGCGGTTCAAGAACACTCCGGGAGCTGTGCTGTTTGCGACCTCGAGTTTCTGGCAGGGCGTGGATGTTCCCGGCGAGCAGCTCTCCTGCGTTATCGTGGACCGGCTGCCGTTTGCGGTGCCTAGCGATCCCATTGTGGCGGCGCGGGTGCGCGCGTTGCAGGAGGACGGCCGCAACCCCTTTGCCGAGTATCAGGTACCCGAAGCGGTCTTGGCTCTGAAGCAGGGCTTTGGACGGCTAATTCGAACGAAGACCGACCGTGGAGTGTTGGCGCTGCTGGACACCCGCATCCTGCGCATGCCCTATGGTAAAATTTTCCTGGAGTCGCTGCCGAACTACGGAACGACGCACGAGTTGGCCGAAGTGGCGCGATTCCTCGATGGGAAAGGCGGCCGGACAACGGCCAGCGCGGCAAGCCCCGCCTGAGTTAGACACGTCCTGGGCAATTCGGTGACAAGAGTGTCTGCCTTCGCCGAGCGGGGAAGAATTATTGTGGAGAAACATGTTTCAAGTCAGCGTAGAAGAGACTTTTTCCGCAGGCCATGCCCTGCGCGGATACAAAGGGAAATGCGAGAACGTGCACGGACATAACTACCGCGTGCGCGTGACGCTTGAAGGACCGCAGCTCGATTCCATCGGATTGCTGGTTGATTTCACGCATTTGAAGCAGGTGATCCGGGAAGTTATGGGCAGGCTCGATCACCAGTTTATGAACGACCTCGATCCATTCAAGACCGTGAACCCATCGGCGGAAAACGTTGCGAAGTATTTTTATGACGAGGTGACGCGGCGATTGAAAGATCTGCCGCCGGGCGCGCGCATTACGGATGTGATTTTGTGGGAGACAGATACGAGCAGGGCGCAATACCGTCCGGGAGCATAATGCGTTTGCGGGCAAGAAGATGAACCGCGCCCTTTTCATCATTCTGATCCCCGCGGTGCTGGTGGCGGCGGGATATGTAGTCGTGTTGCGCGAGATGGGTTTTTCGCCCGGCTATCCAAGGTTGATTGTTGCGGTGGCGCTTTTTCTTGGGACGCTGTACTGGTTGTCGCGCAAGGCCAAGCGAAAAGAGGATTCCGGGCTTCAATAAGAGTTCCGGATTATTGCGGCGAGGGAAAAGACGAGTCCCTTCAAGCACGGCTCGGCCGGAGCCGCAAGCTCCAAGCTCATGTTCATCACGGAAATATTCAAATCGATTCAAGGAGAAGGCACGCGCGCGGGCTTGCCCTGTATTTTTGTGCGTTTGACCGGATGCAACTTGCGGTGCACGTGGTGCGATACGGCCTACGCGTTTCACGGTGGGACGAAAATGAGCGTCGAGGAAGTCATTTCGCGCGTGGATGAACTTGCGAGCCGAACGGGCGGCGCGGCTGGTGCACAGTCTAGTGTGCCGCTGGTGGAGTTGACGGGTGGTGAGCCGCTCTTACAGGAAGAAATCTATCCGCTGGCGGAAAAGCTTCTCGGTGCGGGATATACCGTGATGATCGAGACGAGCGGGGAACGCTTCATCGGACAACTGCCCCAAGAGGTGATCAAAATTATAGACGTGAAATGTCCCGACTCCGGTGAGCCGGATACCTTCAACATGGCCAATCTTGAGGCGTTGTCCGCGGAGGACGAGGTGAAGTTCGTGCTCTCCACACGGCGTGACTATGAGTTTGCGCGGGAGCTTACGGCGCGGCACGGACTTCCGGCGCGCGTGAAGCAGGTTCTGTTTTCACCCGTTTTCGAGGACCCGCAGGGGAAATGGCCGGGTCTCGAGCCACGCGCGCTGGTCGAATGGATTCTCGCAGACGGGCTGCCGGTGCGGCTGGGCCTGCAACTGCACAAGTTTATCTGGCACCCGGCGACGAAGGGCGTGTAGCTTAGGATGATAAGAACGGCGAATGATGCACGCAAAGCAATGGTGTTGTTGAGCGGGGGGATGGATTCGTGCGTGAGCGCGGCGATCGCGCGCGAGCGGCACGGCGCGGAAAATCTCGCTCTTCTCCACGCGGGCTACGGTCAGCGCACCGAGCGACGCGAGCGCCAGGCGTTTGGCAACATTGCGGATTTCTACGGCGTGAGTGAGAGGCTTGTTGTGCAGCTCGACCACTTTCGCGCGATTGGCGGCTCGGCGCTTACGGACACAAAGATCGCGGTGCCTGAAAATGAGCTGGGCATGGTGAGACCCGGAGGTGGCTCCATTCCCGTGACTTATGTGCCCTTCCGCAACGCGCATTTTCTCTCGGTGGCGGTGAGCTGGGCGGAAGCGATTGGGGCCGGCGCGATTTACATCGGCGCGGTGGCGGAAGATAGTTCTGGATATCCCGATTGCCGGCCGGAATACTACCGAGTGTTTCAGGAGCTCATACGAGCAGGGACGCGGCCGGAGACACAGATCGAAATCATGACGCCGGTGATCACGTTAAAGAAAAGCGAGATCATCCGGAGAGGCATCGAGTTGGGGGCGCCGTTGCATCTAACCTGGTCATGCTACCAGAGTGAAGCAGCAGCCTGCGGGACGTGCGATAGTTGTGTGCTGCGGCTGCGCGCTTTTGCAGAAGCAGGAGTGCCGGACCCCCTCCCCTACCGGCAAGGAGTCGCCGCACAGCACTGAGCTTGGAATCCGCGCCAGATTATAGATAATAGAGCGCAGAAGGCCCGGAGATTCCGGGCAGGGGCTTCCCGCGACGAACGGGAGAGTGACCGTGAACCGGTCAACAGGAGAATAGAGCATGAAGCGAATTGCGTTGGCTCCGGTGAAACCGGCGTCTTTAAAAATGATGCCGTGGGCGCTGGCCGTGATACTGCTGGCCGCATTGTGTTCGGTGGCTGCGCCTGTTGCCGCGGCGCAGAGCGGGTCCATCAGCGGACAAATCTTGGACATAACTGGAAAACCCTGGCCGGAACTCGGGATGCAAGCAGTGAGCGATCAAGGCGCAAAGCAAGAAACGAAGACCGACAAAGACGGAAAATACAGCTTCCACGGTCTGCGGACGGGCGTTTACAGCGTCTTTGTGGTATTCCCTCCGCCGAATACAAACCCGCCTTACGAGAGCAAGTGCAGAGTGCAAGGCAGCGAGGACACCAAAGTCGACCTGAACTTCAAAGATATCATCGCCAAACAGGGCGCCGCGGCTCAAGAAGCGCTCAAAAAGCAGGAAGAAGAGAAGCAAAAGTTTCAGAATATGAAGGGGCACTTTGACGCAGGCGTGGCTCTTCTGGATCAAGTGAAACAGGCGAAGAGCGATTTGGCAAAGGCCCCGGCAGACCAGCGTGACACGCTCAAACAACAGGTCGCGGATCTTTCCGGCAAAGCGGTGACGGAATTGGAAGGTGCGAAGGCCGCGGCGCCGGAAAAAGATCCAAACCTGCATCTCATTTACGCCAGGCTTGCCGATGCTTACGATGCCGCGGGCAGAAGCGACGATGCGGCCGCCGCATACAAGCAGGCCATCGACCTGAAGCCGACGGCGGCGTATTACAGCAACCTCGGCGGGATTCTGGGACGTACGGGGAAAACGGAAGAAGCGATGGCCATGTATCAAAAAAGTGTGGAACTGGATCCCACGAACGCCGCTCAAACGTGGCGCAACATCGGAATCACACTGTACAACGCGAACCGCCTGGGCGACGCCGTGGAACCCCTGAAAAAATCCGCGGAGCTGGATCCGAAAAACCCTCAGACCTGGTACCTACTAGGTGCCTCACTGGTTTACAAGATGACCATCAAGAAGGTCGGGGACAGGGATGTGCCGGAATTTGCGCCGGGAACAATCGAAGCCTACCAGAAGGCGATCGAACTCGACCCCAACGGGCAGTACGGGGCACAGGCCAAGCTGGCGCTCGAACAGCTCCAGCAAATGGCTCCGGGCATCGACTTGAAAGTCAACACGAAGAAGAAGAAATCCTAAGCCGTTCTGGGGCGCAGGATATTCCGGGCTGGTCCCGCAATGCGGGGCCGGCCCTTTTTCTTTTGCGTGAGGTTCAACATTGACACCGATATCCGGTTGGTCGCTGGGATAAAGATGGGCATCGAGTCGACCGAGAGTTGCATCGAGTACACTACCGTGAGTTAACCGGGGAGGCTCCTCTGCAAAGCACATCTCCATTCGGAACAAGTGGGCAGGCGGCGGAATGGGCGGTGCTGGTCGAATGCGCTTCTCCTGAGTGCAATCCGCAACGACTCTCTGATTTGCCCCTCGGAAAACCGGACTGGTCTGTCTTAATTCCGCTCGCAGAAGAACACGGTGTGGTGGTACTGCTGGCCGAGAGAGTACTTCGGGAGCAAAAATCGAGCGTGCCCCAGGAAGTGCGGCAGAAACTTCAGGAGAAACGCCGCGATCTGTTTCTCTTCGCCTTAAGTTTGATGGCGGAACTGTTTCGTCTGCTGGAGAGCTTCCGGGAGGCGGGGATGGAAGCGCTGGTGGTGAAGGGGCCGGCACTGTCCGCAAGGGCCTATGGCGATGCAAGCATGCGGCGATATGAAGATGTGGATCTGCTGGTGCGGCAGCGCGACGTCACACGCTTTGCGGAATTGATGACCGGGCGCGGATATGAATCCAAAGTTCCGCTAAGTGCAATTGCGGCCGGGACAGTCCCTGGCGAATATGTTTTCAGATGGCCAAACACGAACCGGAGGATAGAGCTGCACACGGAACAAACTCTGCGCTATTTCCCACGCCCGCTTCCTGTAGGCGAATTCTTTAAACGGAAAATTTCCTTATCGTTTGACGCTCACACCGTGCCTGCGCTGTGCGCCGAAGACGAGCTTTTGCTCGATTGCATCCACAGCGCAAAGCACTTTTGGGAGCGGTTCATGTGGATCGCGGACGTGGCCGCATTGGTATCCCGGCAAAAGAATTTGGACTGGGATCGAGCGTTCTTGACGGCCCGCCAAGTCGGCGCGGAGAGAATGTTGTGCTTGGGTTTGCTACTGGCGACGGAGACGCTCCAGGTAAAGTTGCCAGGGGAAATAGAGAGGGTGATCCGATCGGACCAGGGCGCACAGCGGTTGGCCGCCGAAATTACGCGCCGCTTGCCTTCGGGAAGATTTGCGAGGCGGACACTCCTCGAGCGCGCTTCATTTCGAGTGAGGATGCGGGGCGCGCTCCTGCCGGGACTCTCCTACCTGCTGAGATTGACGCTTTCTCCCACCGAAGAGGACTGGACGGGAAACGGCAGAAAAGAAAAGATAGGACTGTTCACGGCGTTGCGGCGGCCACTGCGGTTGGCAAGGAAGTACCGGCGCGAAGGCTCAGATTAAAGCGGCTTAAAGCTTATCCAAACGATCCAAACGCGGTTCAGAACTGTGTCCACAAATAGAAGAAGGCCCGGGCGCTAGAATCGGGCCTTCTTCCGAAATTTTCATCTCAAATGTTCGTCCGATGCGAAACCAGGCGCTTCGTTTTCGGCGCGGGAGCCGGCAGCTCGACGGTCAAGTTTATCTCGCTCCTGTTGCGCAGGACACCGAGTTTCACCGTCTTGTCATCGCGCTTTGCGGCCAGCTTTGCATGAAGATCACCGATCGAGCGAACGCGTTCGTCGTTGATCTTCGTGATGACGTCGCCCGCCTTTACACCGGCCTTCTCCGCCGCTGATCCGGGATTCACTTCGCGGACGAGCACACCTTCGCCCTCCGGCGCTCCGAAAAAGGCGCCAAGCTGACCGTTGAGATCCTCCGCATCAATCCCCAGTCGTGGACGCATGCCCGGCAACAACATTCCGCCCCAATCCATTCCGGGCATATTCGGAATTTCGACAGTGTCGGGAATCTCCGGAACGCGGAAAGCAAAAGTACCGGGCGCCGCTTTCATCCACTCGCTGTGGCGGTCTTCCGCTTTGCCGAGCGCAACATCGAGGGTTTGCGCGCGGCCATCACGCCAAACGGTAAGCTGCACCGAGCGTCCAGCAGGAATCTCGCGAATCATCCGGCGAAATTGCGTCACGCCTTCGACGTGCTGACCGTTAATCTCGGTAACAACATCATTCTCCTTGAGGCCCGCTTTAGCCGCGGGGCTGTCGGGAACAATACGTTCAAGCAGGACTCCGCGTTCCGCCGGCAGCTTCAGGTCTTTCGCTTTTTCAGCGGTAACTTCGCGGGTTTCGACCCCAAGCCAGCTCCCTCCTTCGGCTCCGTCAAAATAGACGGAAATATCGTCCGCCTCCGGCGTCGGCACTTCTTGGAGATTCTTGAGGCCCTGTACTCTTTGGACGAGAATTCTCCCGGATTCCTGCGGTGCGCCGGCTTCTGCCATTTGCAAATTTGCTTCGTGCCGGTCAGCCAGGCGCTCCTGCAGGAGGCCCCGCAGGTTATCAAATTTCTGCTGAAGCGAAGATCTGGAACAGCTTGTTCGTTCCGGCGTTGTTGTTGATAACGCCGCAGGAGGGCTGGGCAGCGCGGCAAGCACAACGCCTGAAGCTGCCAGTCCCCCCGAGATGATGAGCACGCGGTATTTCATCGTTGTCCCTCCCTTTCATTCTATTAGACGCGGCTGACGCTAAACCGTCGACCGCAGGGCGACCACTCGAATTCCACCATTCACGGTGCGCAACCGGATCGGCACACCGCCGTTACCAAGCCGGCCGTGTAATTCGCGGGGACGCTGCGAGCCTTCTATGCTGAGGGGCAATTCCGATAGGAAGTTTCCGTTCAAACAGCGCGCGTCCAAATCTGCCTGAGTGTCCGCAGGAATAGCCAGAAGAACGGATCCATTGGTGGTCTCCGCGATTGCTTCATTCTTTTCCTGAACATGGGCCAGTTCCAGATGCACGTTGCCATTGGTGGTGTGCGCATGCACATTTCCACCGCCTTCATACACTTCGATATTGCCGTTCACCGTGCGCAAATCCTCAACTGTCTCGACGCCGGCAATGCGCAACGTGCCATTCACAGTTCCTATGTGCTCGACACGGGCGCTGTGTGGCACGTGCACGATGTATTCGACGGCCACCTCAACACCTTCGTTTTGCGGATAATGCGTGACCACGGAAATCGCTGCGGGTTTCGCATCAACTTCGATGGAGACGCGTTCGAGGTCGGACTCTTTCTGCTTCGCGCTCTTCACCGCGCGAATTTCCACCGTATCGCGGTCCCAGGCTTGCACTTCGACGGCTCCGTTCACATTCTGAAGCTCGAAGGAGCCTCCGGGCTGCAGCGGATAGGATTGGTTGAATTCTTTGTCGATAGCGAGGCAGGGAACTGCACAGACCGCGGCCATAATGAGGACGAACAACCTGAGTGATCGGAAGACCGGTCGAAGCATAACGTTCTACCCCCCTTCAAACTCGTCAAATTCGAGAGCCGAGGACCCCAACGAAATTCGCGGGCAGTCGCACGCGCACTGGTAGATCAGTGCAACTGAAAATTGAACGTCACCGTCGAGATGACGTCAATCTGTTTACCGTCCATCCAGACAGGCTTCGCACGCCACCCCTTGACAGCATCCATCGCCGCATCGGCGAGGACGGGTGCGCCCTCAATCAGTTTCTCTACCTCCACACGGCCGTCTTTCGTTACGCGAACCTGCAGTCTGACAATGCCTTCCACTCCGGCATGCCGCGCCAGCTGGGGATAGGACGGCTTTGGGCAATAAGTGAGGCGCTTCTGAAACTCACCCGCATCCTCGCGGAGGCCCCCCAGAAGCGCGATTTCCAGCTTGTCCATCCAACTATCGAGCCAGTCGACTTTTTCTTCGGAATCCGAAGCTCCGGTTTGGGTCGTAACAAGCTCCTTGTTGGCCACCGCGGTGAATTGCGGAATCTCGCTGAGGCGCTGGGTCAAGCGTTCTTTTTCTTCGCGAATGAGCGAATCGCGGAGAGCGGTCTCGGAGTCGAGGTATTGCAAGCGGATTTTTCCCGCGTTCGTGCGCAACTTGAGCAGCGGCCCGCCGCCATTCAGCACGCCCACGGCGCGCGAGGAGCTCCCATTGCGGCTTGCTGGAGAGCTGAAGGTCAGACCGAGTGCGGGATCCGCTTCGATGCGACGCGCCCCGCCAGCTTCGATCACCGCTTCGATGTTGGCGGCGAGATTGCGTGGCAGGAAGACGACGATATCGCCATCACCGGAAGAGAGTTGCGAAGCACCAGCAAGATGAACCGCGCCATTAGCGGAGGGCGCATCGGGATTGATCCATGCCGTGATCGTGCCGCCGGCGGTGGCTGCGCGCACGGAGCCCGCCACGCGCGTCAGGCAAATACTTCCGGCGCTCGATTCAACCTCCAGTGGGCCCGAGACGTAGATCACGCGGATGCCACCTCCGCCGGTCTGCGCGCGCACGGAGCCCCGCACTTCTCCGAAATCTATCTGGCCGCCGCCGGTGCGCACACTCACGACGCTTCCTGCCTTCCCTACCGTTATGTTTCCTCCGTCGGTATCCAGTTCGGCGCGTCCGCCGATCTCACCGGCGCGAATGTGGCCGCCGCCGCTCCGAAGCACAGCATCGCCTGCGATATTTCCGGCGATGATGTGCCCTCCAGCAGTGAAGGCGTTGATATCGCCCGCAACATCGAGCACCTGGATATGGCCGCCCTCTGTTTCCAGTTTGGCCAGCGGGCGACCCAACGCAACTCCCCGCGGACCGCTAAAACCGATCTTCCCGGCACGAACATTGCCACCCTGGGTCACGAGCGTGGCCGTGCCTCCGATATCTTGCGTTTCAACGTCCCCAGCCTGAGTATTGACGTCGACGCTGTAACTGCGAGGGACACTCACTTCGAACTGCACCCAGAATTGAGCCCCGCCAGCGGCGTGTCCGGCCTGCGGCGGCAGCGCCCCACTAATCTCCACCCCGGATGTAGAAGATCTCGCGGTGAGCGAATAATGTTCCAGGAGACTTTGCGCCAAAGGAGCCCGGGCGTCCGTTTCGATATGAACTGTGTAGCGGATGACTGGCGCAGCGCCGTCTTCGAGAGTAGTAATCCGCACGGAACCCAGGTCAGCAGTGAGTCGGAGAGTGAGGCTTTCTCTGGTCTGCAGAACGCCCGTGCGATCGGTGGAAGACCGTTGTGCGGGAGGCTCGCCAGGCTTCGCGAAATTCAAGGCGGAGGGTTTGGGTAATCCGGCGGAAATGGTAGTTTCCGTGCAAAACGCGATGGCAAAGAGCCAGAAGATCAGGCTGCCGCAGGGGATCGGAGCAGCTTTTCGAAGAGTCCGGCGAAGAGTCGAAGTAATCATCGAGCGAGCAAGAATTTTTCTCATACAACGCGGACGCACTACTGCACTTCGTGAGGCCCGATCTGCCGCAGGGCAGCCGCGCTGCGCATGCGAACATAAAGGTTCGGGTCGTGCCGTTGCAAATCCTCGAGGGTCTGGATGACGTGCGCTACGGAGGGATCAGGGGGAATCGAATCCTCGCCGGGGGTGGATGGAGCGTCGGCAATTTCAGCCGGTTTGTTTTCCAGAGCGCGCACGAGCAGATTGACGGCTTCGACGCGCACGCCCGGATTGGCATCGTGATCGAGCGCTTCGAGCAGCGCTTCCCGCACCGCCTTGTCGCCCCCTGAATCGCGGAGCGATTCAATCGCTTTCATTCGCACAGCAGGATTCCTGTCCTTGCGAACCGCGGCAAGCAGGGCGTGGCGTACGTCTGAATCGCCAGTGCGGGATTTCAGCGCTTCCAGGCAGTCAAGACGCACGCCGGGATCGAACCGGTCATCGTTTTCGATGACGTAAGTGAGCACGCGGCGCACGTCGGTATCGTCCAAGTTTCCGGTGAGCACCAGCGGTTGTTCGGCGCGGAGTTGAAGCTGAACAGTGCCGGGGGCGAAATCCTGGCCGGGCGTGAAGTTGATGCCCGCTACTGACATCTTGGAGAGCTGATCTTCGGTTATCTGCGGTCTGGCGAGAATATTAACTGTTTGGCCCGTGGAGTTGACACCGTTGCGGGAGGGAATCCACTGCAGGACTTGGGTGCCGAGCGCCGCACCGAATAAAAGTAACGCCGCAGCGCTCCAAGCGGGCCGCAATGCCATCCAGCGGCGCACCCAGCCGAAAGGTCTCCACTGTTCGCGCATCGGCGGGGACGCTAGATCGTCGAGCAGTTCGGCGAGCTCGCTGCGGCACTGAGATAGCATGATCCCCGAGGGGTCGAACTGCTCGGCAGGCTGCAGCGCGTCGGCGATCGCGGCATTCAAGGCTTTTTCATCCGCCAGTTGCGTGGCGCAAGCGGAACAGGCAGTCAGATGTGTTTCGATCGCGGAACGTTCTGTAGCGTCGACCTCATCACAAGCGAAGAAGACCAGCAGCGGAGCTACATCCGAACACCCCATCTTCTTATCGCGCGCCCTCACAGCAAACCTCCCAATTGACTGCGGAGTTTGCGGGTGGCGCGGAACAATGAGTTCTTCACGGTCTCTTCGGTCGTGCCCAACGCGTCACCGATGGCGCGCAGCTTCAATCCCTGATAGTGCTTCATCTCGAAAACAATCCTCTCGCGCGGAGAAAGCCGTTCCATCGCTAGGGCGATCCGCGCCTGAATTTCTTTGCCGACAAGCCGTCGCTCGGGATCCAGCGTGGGGCGATGCTCGCGCTGGCGTTCGAAAAAGTCAGTGATTCCCTCGTCGTAGCGACCGGCGCCGAGCTCCGGCGCCTGGTCTTCGGGACGCGCCTGGCGGCGGCGCAACTGGTCGAGGCAAACGTTGGTCACGATGCGGTACAGCCAGGTATAAAAGCTGCACTCGAAGCGAAACCGGTGGAGATTGCGGTACACCTTCAGGAAGGCTTCCTGATAAACGTCGCGGGCATCTTCCGGACGCTTCATCAGGTTAAGGGCCAGCCGCAGAACGTCGCGGTCATAGCGGCGCACGAGTTCTTCAAAAGCCGTGCAGCTGCCCGTCTGAGCCTCGGCGACGAGGGCCCGTTCTTCAAGCTGGGACAAGGAAGTCATCGTAGCCACGGCGGCTTGTGTGCTGCCCGCCCGGCCGGATTCATCGGCAAACGCCAACGCCCATCTTGGAAGCGGCATATTTCGCTTTCTCTTCGTGCGAAGCCGTGTTGCCGCATATCCAGCAACACTTTAGCCGAAAAACATACTTTTTAGCTTAACACGGAGTCCCGCGTGACCACCCAAATTGGACGTAGCCCAACCGCGTGGGTGAGCAGCCCCTTCCCGTCTTAATAACGCACTTGCAGCGTTATTTGTTTCCGATTGCCCTCAACCTACTTTGGTTGCCCAGGGCGAGAGCTCTGGAGAATGTGCCTCCGCCTATGTATTGCCGATGCTTCGCCTTCGCCAAGCCACGACTGGCCAGGCCAGCAGAACCAATAGCGCCAGCAAAACGGCACAGCCGTTCGCTCGATAGAACGGATCTGGCTGGTCCATTAGTTCGGTCACTCCGGAAATCAATGTTGTGACGGCGACCACCAAGAAGCAGCCCAGGATGTTGAAACGCATGATTCGACGTACGCCGAGAATCAGAACGCCGAGCAGGATGGCATTAGTGATGAATAGCGTTGCCAGGTCGGCGTTGTTGCCCCAATTACTGCCAACCAGTGAGAGCGCTCCCAGAAGAAACAGCGAAATTCGCAGCCAGAGAGGGCGAAGCTCTGCCGCGACAAAGGAAACGAGCAGAGAAGCGACCCCTGTGAGGAAAAGCCCGCGCAGAAGAGCCCTGCCGACGACGGAAGCGGCGGGCAGAACGGCGTCAAAATCCTGCCCAAAGGAAGCTTCCGCCGCCCTATGGAGCGTCGGCAAGTAGGCCGATCCGGCCTGGAGAAGACGAGTCAGCCCGAAAAGCGCAACTCCGCCTCCCAGTCCAATGCAGATCGCGTCCCGATAGTATGAGGGCTGCATGCCGCTCCAGTTGGGAATCCGTTCTTCGCCAAAGGCGCACGAGGCGTAGTACCACGCGGTTCCGAAGAGAAGTGCCAGAGCGCTGAAGTAGAGCGCCCCTCCGAGAATGAAGCCGACGCCGAGTCCGCCAAGCAAGGTCTTGTAGGGGATTGCCGTGTTGTAGAGACTCAGGAAAGAGGGGATGCGATTGCCCAAAAAAAACACTAGGATGTATGCCAGGAGCCCCCAACTTGACCAAATGCCCAGACGCTTCCATGGGATTGAGCGAACAGTTTCGGAACGAAGATTCTTCAGAAAAAGGATAAGCGCAGCGAGCCCCATTCCAAAGTAAAACAAGAGGGGCACGGCGTAGTCCACGAGCATCCGGGGCAGAGTCCGCTCCTCTTGCTTGCGGCGCCAGTCGTCGGGAATTTTGATATAGGTGCGATAGTTGGCGATCTCATCGCCCAGGACTGACAGCTCTAGACGCGCAAAAGCATGCCCATTGGAATCGGCTGCTGAACCGGGTGCGGAATCGAGCGGTACATTTTGCTGCCAGGTCAGCGAGTGATCCGTTCGATGCGGGCGCTTGTCCGAATTGGCTTCGACCAGAGTCCACTCGTTCAAATCGATTTTCTTTTCCTCCCGCAGAAATTTTTCGGCGCGTGCCTGAGCTTCTGCTTTCGTGAGCGAAGAGCCAGGCGCGGATTCCGCAAGCGTGTGGCGGATGGAATGTAGAGACCCGTCCGGCTTAAGGACGACAGCGTACTCTTCGGGCTGGCTATCGCGGAAGTAGCGCACGCGCCAGAGGGCGCCGGGCACCTGCTTTGCGTAGATATCGTTCAACCGGGCTATTCCGGCCCGTTGCCGCAGAAATTCATTCGTCTCCAGATCGGTCGTGTTGACGAACACCGTAACACGGTGAAAAGACTTTGGATCGAGGCCCCGCTGGCGAAGGATTTCATCAGCGCGAGATTGTCCTGTCTTTGCATCTATGGAAAGTCTTAGGTAATCGCCGATCGCGGGTTCTTTCAGCCGCCAGGCCAGTGCGCCGCCCACGAGAAAACAAGCTGCAAGAATGCCGATCGCTCCACCAGTTAGCGCATCATAGCGCCGCGCCGCAAGCACTGTGATTGAAGAGGGCGCGGCTCCGGGCAGAGAAATGTCCTGAAGGGGCTTGGCCCGGTTGAGCAAATCTTCCCCTGCCTCGAACCCGCCACGCGTCAGATGGGAAATGGCAGAAAACGCGAGCGGAGCAAGGGCCGCCGCCGCAACAATCGCACCAGACAATTTGAAGTAGAGGCTATTGGAACGTATCAACAACAACCCCACCAGCGAAGCATCCACGGTGTAATGCCAGATGAGAGTCGCAAGAATGCCCCAGCGGAGCATCACAATCCCCGCTACGATTCCGATGAGGCCCACTTCAAGGCCGCGAATGTAAGGCGGTTCGTTCGGATAGGCGGAATGGAGAAAGCTCCAGGCAAAGGCAGGCAAAATCACCGCGACGATACGCGAGCCTGTCACTCGATGCAGAAAGGGAATCGCAAACAGCCGGAAAAGAAACTCTTCGCTGGTCGAAGCCAGCAGGCCGATGGCCACGCCGGAAATCCAGGGAAACGCGGTGTTCACGGAGTTTTCGTAATTGATTTCCTGCGGTGCCCATGCTCCAAAACGGCTGGCGATCATATAGAACGCCACGATGAAACCTATATGCGCAGAGGCCATCGACAAACCGATGACCGACGAAGAAAAAAATTCTTTCGAGCGCAACCCACGCGCCGTAAATGCTTCGCGGAGGCGCAAGCGGCCGGGCTGCGAGGCGCGGTAGAGCGGTTCAGCGCCGGGAAGAATCAACGAGATAGTCAGAGCGGAGCCCAGGCCAAAAAGCACCGCCTTCGCGATCTGCTCGAAGACGAAAGTTCCATAAGAAGAGTTCGTGTCATAGCTCGCGCGCGCCAGCGGCCATTCGTTCAGCTGCATGAAAAATAGAAGCACGGCCACGACGATGCCCAGCTTGATGGCCCCGCCCCAGCTTGTTTGTCCGCGGCGCGTTAAGGATATTCCGAACCAGAGAGCGGCCCCAATCAGAACCGCATAGGGTAGAAGGGCCACTTCGTTATAAAAAATGTTTTTGGAGCGGAGCTGCTGGTAACTGCGCTCCCAGGCTTCCGGTACTTGCAAGTATTGCTCGGTGCTGCCGACGCGGTCGCCCTGAATCGCAACCTGAAGGCGATAGGGAGCATCCTTGGCGCGGAAGCCGCGCTTTTCCCACGTGAACGACCAATCCAGACGATTCGGGCGCTTGTTCGAGTTCACTTCTTCCGGCAGGAAGTCCCAGGCGCTCAGGTCGATCCCAAGTTTGCCTCTGAGAAAATTCTGCGCCGAGTCTCGGGCAAACGTTTGATCAAGTGCCGCGCCCGCGCGTGACTCTTCCACCGTGTGGTCATAACCCACGATCTCGCCAGGGGGGCTGACGCGAATGTGAAACTCTTCCTCCTGCTGCGGCTTGAAAAAACGCACGTTCCAATACCAGATGTTGAGTTCCGAGGACATCATCCGGTTGGCTTGTTGCAGGCCGAGTTCGCGCTCGAGGTAGGTCTTCGCATTGTCGTCCACATCAAAAATAATGGCCGACTGGTAGCTCCTGACATCCTCGCCGATGCTGCTCGCAAACCGCTGGGCGCGCGCCAGCGCTTCCTCGCGCGAGACGCGAAAGTCCACCGACGCTTCAGGGAAGGCTCGGAAAAAATGGTGGTGGGCGAAGAGCGCGCCCGCGATGCCCAGCATCACCCAGAATAGCAGCGCGCGTTTCTCCGAACCTGTGAGACGCTCTCCGGACACTGGGGTCTCCTCTCTAAAAGCGGCTGTGCATCCGTCTGCGATTAGCGATCGTTTGAACGCTTCACTCTATCGATACGCATGCTGCGGGCGCAAGTTTCGCCGCGTCCCCGTGTCCCTTGCGAGAGGTAAACAGGTACCGCTGCGGAGGATGATATAAAGAAGAGGCATTCCCTGATGCGCGACGGACCAGCTGAACCGTAGCGGAACACTTATTCCGATGTCACTGAGTCTCGCAACGGAAGTTCGCATGATCAAAGGCGTCGGCCCGCAGCGCGCGGAGTTGCTGGCGGAGCGCGGCATTCACACCCTAGAAGATCTGCTCACTTATCTGCCGTTCCGTTATGAAGACCGCATTCACTTTTCAAATATCCGCGACATCCAGCCGAATGGCACGTACACCATTCGCGCGCGCGTCATGAGCGGCCAGGCCGTGCGCCGCATGAGAGGCCGCGACGCCATCTACCATTTGCTTGTCCAGGACGATTCCGGCTCGCTCGCTTGCAAATTTTTTCACGGCGGCTACCTGGAGGGCCGCCTCAAGCCCGGACAATTGCTGATTCTGCACGGCAAAGCCGAGATCGATAAGTTGCGCCCCGCGCGGCTGGAGATGATCAACCCACAGATTGAAGTGTTTCGCAGCGAAGAAATGGACTCGACCGAAGTCGGCCGGATCGTGCCGATCTACGAGGCCATCGGAACCTTCGGATCGCGCGCCATCCGCCGCGCGATGTATGCGGCGGTACAACTTCTCGATCCGAAGATGCCGGACATACTGCCTCGCGAGTTGAGCGCGCGGCTTGGCTATCCTTCGCGGCGCGACGCTATCATCCACACGCATTTTCCCCCGCCAGGAGAATCGCTGGACGCGCTAAACGCGTTTCGTTCTCCGGCGCAGCAGCGGCTCATCTTCGAAGAGTTTTTTTTGTACCAGCTAAGTCTGGCGCTGGAGCGCAGGGCCACGCGCAAGGAAAACGCCATCGCTTTCCGCGTTCGAGAAGACAAAGTGCGGGAAGCGCTGAAGCGTATTTTGCCGTTCAAGCCCACGGCGGCGCAGAAGCGCGTGCTTGCGGAGATCGCCGCGGACCTGGAAAAGCCTGCGCCGATGAACCGCTTGCTGCAGGGCGATGTCGGAAGCGGAAAAACCATCGTCGCGCTGCAAGCCGCGGTGATCGCGATGGAGAATGGCTGCCAGGCTGCGCTGATGGCGCCCACGGAAATTCTTGCCGTGCAGCACTATCTTTCGGCGCGGCGCATTCTCGCTGCCGGAGGCTACCGCGTCGAACTGCTCATCAGCGGGATGAAGTTCTCCGAAAAAACCGCGGCATTGGAACGCATTCGTTCCGGAGAAGCACAACTCGTCGTCGGCACCCACGCTTTGATCGAGGACAATGTGGAGTTTGCCCGGCTTGCGTTCGTGACCATTGACGAGCAGCACCGCTTCGGCGTCATGCAGCGCAAGCGGCTGATGGACAAAGCCGCCTCGCACGGCCACGCGCCGCATGTTCTCGTTCTTACCGCAACGCCGATTCCGCGCACGCTTTCTCTCACGCTGTACGGCGACCTGGACGTTTCCGTCCTCGACGAACTGCCGCCGGGTCGCACGCCCATCGTCACGCGCATGACTACGGAGCCGCATCTTCCCGGCGTCTGGGAATTTCTCCGCCGCGAAGTTCAAGCCGGGCATCAGGCCTACATCGTTTATCCCGTAATTGAGGAATCGAAGCTGGAGCTAAAGGCCGCGATGGAGGAATATCAGCGGCTCTCGAAAGAAGTGTTTCCGAAGTTGAAAATCGGGTTGCTGCATGGACGTCTCTCAAGTGAAGAAAAAGAAGAGGTCATGCAGCGCTTCCGCAAAAACGAAGTGCAGATTCTGGTGGCGACTACGGTAGTGGAAGTCGGCGTGGACGTGCCCAATGCAACGGTTATGGTCATCGAGCATGCGGAACGCTTTGGTCTCTCGCAGTTGCATCAGCTTCGCGGGCGCATCGGTCGCGGAGCGGCGAAATCGCACTGCATTTTGGTCGCGCCCCTGCGCATGACTGAGGAAGCAAAAGCGCGGCTCGAAACCATGGTCCGCACCGCCGATGGCTTTGAAATCGCCGAAACCGACCTGCTGCTCCGCGGCCCGGGCGAATTCTTCGGCACGCGCCAATCCGGAGATCTCGGCTTCCATGTGGCCAGCCCGCTGCGCGACCGCGAGCTGCTGGAACGGGCGCGGCGCGAAGCATTCTCGCTTGCGGACGATACAGCTCGTGCGTCTTCGCTCGAAGAGATGCTGCGCGCTCTGCCGGCCGAATGGCAGCGGCGCTACCATCTCGCGCGAGTCGGCTGAAGATCGGACATGCTACGCTATCTCTCCATTTCGATCGCCAGTCTCTTCGCGGGGGCGATTGCAGGGGCAATTGGTGGATTGTTGGTGGGGTGGCTGCTGGCACGGAGCTATCACCTCCAAGGCCCATCTGATCCCCGAGACGCTCCCGTCTATGTGGCAATGGGAATGGTGGCATTCGGAGCATGTCTGGGAGCGATTATCGGCTTGATTGTCGGGATCGTCATATCTATAAGATCGGCGCGAAGAAAAATGCTCGGCCGGTCCACATAATCGAACTCCCTTTACTTTCATCCATGCGCGTCATTGCCGGAACCTATCGCAGCCGCATCCTGAAAAGCCTGAAAGGCCTTGCTCTGCGTCCCACCAGCGACCGCTTGCGGGAGACTCTTTTCAACGTGCTCGGTTCGGCAGTCGCGGGGTCGCGGTTCATTGATGTTTTTGCGGGGACAGGCGCGGTGGGCATTGAGGCGCTCAGCCGCGGTGCCGCGGAAGTCGTCTTCATCGAAAATCATCCGCCCGCCGTTGCGCTGATTCGCAAAAACCTGGAATCGCTCGGCGCCGCCGTGTTTCAGAACACGAAAACAGGTGAGGGAGCCGGTGCAACCGTGCTCGGCGCCGACGCCCTCCGCGGGCTCGAAAAGTTCATCGCCAAGCACACGGCCGCCAGCCGGCCTTTCGATTTCGTCTTTCTCGACCCTCCCTACGCGGCCACCGAAGAGTACGCGCGCGTGCTTCGTTTCCTCGGCGCCGCGCCATTTCTTGCTGCGGGCAGCGTCGTCATCGCCGAGCACCACAAAAAGTTTGACCTTCCCGCTCGCGCCGGCTCGCTCACGTGCTTTCGCATCCTGAAACAGGGCGACGCTGCTCTCAGTTTCTACCGGTTCAATGCAAGCGCCGCCAACCCCACGATAAGAGAACGGCGGCCAACATAAACCCCGCAGGTGACGAGAAGCTCGCCAAACTCCATTCGCCATCAAGATCTGCTTCCAGGGGATCGGCCGGATTGAACAGAATCCTTTTATGTGATCCGGCCGGATATTGTCTTGTCCACTGTTCCATCCAGGGCCGGACCGCGCTCTGAAATCCCCGGTCAAGGGTAGTCTCGACAAGCTGGCCATTTGCCAGATAGCGAATAGTCACTCTCGCGCTCCACGGCTTGCTGCCCCGCGCTCTGGTTCCTTGAATCACTAAATAGACCTCCGACCGCTGCACTTCCGCATCGGCTTTTGACCAATGGAGCAGCCGGCCAACCCGGCTTATCGCCAGCCAGCCGGCAAGAATCATCAGCAACGCTGACATCCAGATGCAGCCAAAGGCCACCAGTTGACGCCCGGACCGCTGTGGATTCGGCTCCGTTCTTTGCACTGGGCTCGTCGCCATATTGTTCCTGCGCCTGATTCACTCACCAAAGGTCAGCTTAGCCAGTTCCTTCTTGATGCGTTCGCGTTCTTTTTCGTCGGTGGAGATGCTCAGGCGATCGGCCAGCGCGAAGAACCGGCGCTTCTCGGCTTCTTTTGATTCCAGACCTGTCTCGATCAGTTCCACAAGGACCCGGTTCGTGCTGGTTTTCTGATTCTTCGCCAGCGTCTTCACCCGCTTGGCGATCGGCGCCGGCAAGGAAACGCTCTGCCTCTTGGATTTTTCCGTGGTTGCCATATCCTCAGTCTACACCATTTCGCACCATTCTGCATCAAATTGAGGCAGGGTGACGCTGCGCTCACCTTTTATCGCTGTCAGGGCGCCTTGGCAGATTGATCCGAGACGGAATACTGTGTCAGGCTTGCGTTTGGTATTGCGCCGAAAGAGGAGAGACACACGGACGTACCCGGCCTTCGGCGCAGGGTTGCTTATGGCTTCGCGAGTTGCGCCACCGTCGGGACCCCACCGCTATGATACGAGTTTACGATTTTCTCAAACATTGGTTGCGTTTCATGGAAGAGCGGTTCAACGCACCAGGTAGCCACGCGAGTGTACGTGGTGCCTGAAGGGATGATTGCGACGAGGAATTGCACCGGCAGGTTATCGGCCTTCGACGAAATCCCGCGGAACGAAAGTAGCATTGCGGATTTGCCGTCGATCTTGACGGGAGACTCGGAAAGTTCTTCATAGTTCCCAAATGATTTCCGGTAAGTGAGTTCGAGTAAACCCTTGTAGCTTTCGAGCGATCCGTTGTACTCCTCTTGAGTGACCGTCAGAAAGCGCATGTTATCTTGCGAATTGAGGACCGTGACGACCGGTGCAGTGCGCGGATGCTTCGCGTCGATTTTCCAATCCGATGGAACGGTGAGCGTAAACTTGCCGGTTTTGTTCACATACTGTGTGCCGCGCAGGGACTCCTCGATACTTGGCGGAGCGTCTTTGGCAGCCGCCGACCCAGGAGCCGCGATGGCGCCATTTTCGGGAAAGTTGATGCTGATGATGTCGCCGCGCTTGAGCTGCATTTTTCCGTAGGCAGTCTCGACCTCGACCTTGTCGCCCTGAAGCGCGCTCATGTGGCCGACAATTTTCGTGCCGTCCTTCAATAGGAATTCTTCTGCGGCAGCCGGCAGGCTCATCGCCAAAAACAGCGGGAAAACCGCTAGGAACAGAATGCGTCGCATGACTCCTCCTCGGCTCGCGTGAGGCTGTGCCAGAACCCATCCTGTTCTGCTGCTGCAGTTTGCTCAATAGGCCATGCCGGCATAGTTGCCCAAAACAGAAGCCTGTTCGATGGTACAGCCGCCGGGTGCCCCGGACGTCGGTTTTACGTCTGGGTCTTTAGACTTCTCCCTCCTCCCACTCCAGGCCGAAAGTCGCCATTCAACCCCTCGTAGGCGACGACTTGGTTCTGATGCGTTACTTGCAAAATTGGGCACCACTAATCGCAAAAGGTCCGCTCCCATTTGCTGCTCCGATTATGATCGTTAAAGAAGTAAAAAAAATTCATTGGAGACTCCATGCGAACCAACATAGCGGCAACTCTCGTGATCGGATTCTTAGCGGTACTTCCCGCCAGTTCGCAGCAACCGCAACCGCAGACCAATGCAGCGGCCCAAACCCCGGCAGACCTGGCCAAGCCGTCCCCCAATCCAACACAATCTGACGTGGACAAGGGTAAAGACTCAACAATTGTCTTCTTCCGGGAGCATCACTTTACCGGGTCTGCCCTGAAGCCTTCGATATATTTGGACGGCAAAGAAATGGACCGCCTGAGTAATGGTAGCTGGTTTTCAGTCCACGCCGAGCCTGGTAAACATGAACTCCAGTCCAGCGCCAAGAACGAACCGGCGACGGTGATCGAAACAGTGGCGGGGGGAACGACATACGTGCAGATGGTGATTTTAATGGGGAACTGGCGTGGCGGTGGAAGGCTTCTGCAGGTAGACGCCGGAGAAGCCCAAAAAGTAATCGCCAAGCTCAAGCCCCTCCACGATTAAACGACAGGCATTCGACACCAAAGAAAAAAGTCCAGGCCAAAGAGAGGGCGATTTGAAAAAGTTACTTAGCGTCTTCGGAGCCCTAGCAGCACTCTTCGTCGTGGGCATCGCGGCGGTTTTCTATTTCTCGTCGGGGATGGTGGACGTTAGCGATACCCTCTTCAAAGATGTCGCGGCCGGAGACATGCAACGTGCACGTTCCTATTTAGCAGCGGACTTTCGCGCAACGACCTCAGAGGACGAACTCCGCTCATTCCTCGGGCGGAGCGCCTTACTTGACTATTCACAATCGCACTGGAGCAACCGGCAGGTGAGTATCGGAGGCACTGGCCACCTTGAAGGTGACGTAAGCACAAAGTCAGGCGGGAAGATTCCGCTCACATTGACGTTTGTGAAGGAAAATGGCGGCTGGAAGATTTACTCCATCCAAAAGTCGCAGGCAGGGCTCGTGGCCGAGTCTGGCGGTCAAGCTATCCCCTCAAAGACCGAAGCAGCGAAACTGGCTATTGATACAACACTCTCTTTTGCCCGTGCCGTTAATGCGAACGATTTGAAGGCATTCTACGCGCAGACCGCCGCCGAGTTTCAACACGACGTGCCGTTCGAGAAGTTCAATGCAGGGTTCTCTCCCTTCATCGAGCATCACATCAATTTGGCACCTGTAGAGAAGGTCGCTCCTTTGCTTACATCCGAGCCGGGTGTGTCGCCGCAGGGCGTATTGCAAGTGGAGGGCTACTTCCCGTTTACGGAATCCCACGTCAACTTCTCTTACAAATACGTCTATCGGTTTACGAATTGGAAGATTGTGGGTATCAACGTCCACGTCAAACCTGTTGACCATTAAGCAGGTAGTCCAGCTTTTGTTTTTGGCTCTCCATCCCGGAGTGCTCTGTACCTGGCGTGGAGGTGGAAGGCTTCTACAGGTAGACGCCGCAGAGGCCCAAAGAGTAATCGCCAAGCTAAAGCCTCTCCACGATTAAACGACGGAGCGGGTGCCCCGGGTGCCGATGCCGCACCTGGGGTTTTTGACTTTGCCTTCCGGTTGTTCATCATAGCGCGACACGCACCGTTCAACCCTCCAGAATCGCCATTCACCCCTTATTTTTCCCCATTCACTGCTTATTACTTAACCAAACCGTACTGGCATGCTATCCTTCCGCGTGTTTAGCGTTCACCAGCCCGATTCGTCCAGCTTTTCGCCCGAGTTCTCCACCTCTCTTTTCTTAGCTTCTCCTCTCTTCCTAAATCGTTGCGCACTCTTCTGTCGAGCGTTCCACACTCAACTTGTTCCTTTTCAATTGCTTCCGCACACTTGCTTCACACTTTCAAACACCATATCCGTCGAACTCTTTTGCAATCAACCATTTCCGCACACTTTGCAAAATACCCGGGATAGGGTACCCCCCTCCCTCTATTTTTTCAGACTGCCTGTTCACCAATCGCCCCTATTTCCCGCCGTCCATCCCATTTCTCTTCAACCGCTTACAAAATGCGCCTCCCGCAACTCCTTTGCTTTGACAACGATCCATTTTCATGGGGGGTGTACCCCCCCTCCTTCAATTTTATTTCCCGCTCCTTCTTGCCTCGAGCGGAGTCGAGGGGTCTTGTTTCTGCTATTTCACTCACCCTCTCAGGAGCCGGAGAGCTTCGACCCGGCTGGAGAGACTCTTGCCGTTCACCAGTCACAAGTCACCAGTCACGAATCTCGAGCCTGCCCGCCGTGGCGGGTCACGTTCTCGCTTTCCGTCTGCTTCCGACGCGGTATAATCGGCGCTCACATGGAATTCCAGCGAATCCAGAATGCCATCGACCTCTTCGGCCCACCGCCGCCACCACCACCGGCGGCGCCGCCTGAGGAGCCTCGCGACCTGCCTCCCCAGCTGGAGCCAAAACTCGCAATAGCTTGGGGAGATTTCCATGGGGGTATGGTGAGCAGCCTAGTTGTCCTCCTCAGGAGCCCGTTTGCTGCCAAGAGCAACCTAAGGGGCGCATTTTTCAGCGATAACTGGGTGGAAGGGCGCGTGCCAAAGCGGGCCGTGGTTGCGGCCGCTCTGTGGCACCTCGCTTTTGTCATCGTGCCAACGCCGCAGTTTTCCGGGCCGCTCAGAAATCCGGCGTTTGCAAACACGGAACTCACCTGGTCCGGGCCGATCGAGGATTTTCCGCTCCTGGAAATTCCTCGCCAGAAAGCCAAACCCTCTGCCCGCCCCGTGCCGGAGAAAGCGCTTCCCGGGCGAGGAGCCGATGCGTTTCATCCGAGACAACGCATTTTTACGGACCCGGTGCATCCCAATCATCCGCGGCAGACGTTGATCAATTCCTCCGCGCCACCCGAGCCGCCAAAGATTCTCCCGAATCTGCCGAACATGGTTCAACTGCAGCAGACCGCAGGCCCCGCGCGGCCCCGATTGCAGATCAGCGAAGAAACCCTAAAAAAATTGCGCCCGAAGCGACGCCGTGTGGCCAAGGCCGTTTCTGCTCCGCTGCCTGATATTCCGAATGCCGAGCAGCGCCCTGCGGAAATCAGCATCGCGGTGCAGCAGAATGCGCCTGCGCGGCCAAAGCTGGAAATAAATGCGGGTTCAGCGCCGCGCGTTGGAGAGCGCGCACGCACCGGTGAAACCGGACCTGCTCCGGATGTAGGCGCGGCGCAGGTGAGTGCTGTCAATGGGAGTCCCGCGACGCTGATTGCACTCTCGGCGACGCCCGCGCCTCCAGCGGCACCTGTGGTGGTGCCGCAAGGCAACCTTGCGGCGCGCGTCTCTATTTCACCCGAAGGCAAGACCCCCGGCGTTCCGGGAGAGACGAGCGCCGCTGGCAAAGGCGACAATTCTGTCGGCGTGAGCATCAGCGGCGGCAGTCCGCGTGGTAGCAACGCGGTTTCCGGTTTAGGCGCCACGCCAAAGATCAATACGCTTGCGCCGCGATTACTCGTGACGAGACCGGAGCCCAACGCGGGGAATGACGATCCAGTCGAGAGAACCGCGCCGCCGAATTTTGCCGCGTTGCCGCCGGGCGCGAAGCCGGAACAGATATTTGCATCGAAGCGCGTTTACACGCTGAACGTGAACATGCCGAACCTGAATAGCGCGACAGGGAGCTGGATTTTGAATTTTTCGGAGCTGCGATCGAGCGCAGATGCTCCTCGCGTGAATTCGGGCGATTTGTCCGGGCCTGTCCCGCTGAAGAAAATCGATCCGAAGTATCCGCCCACGCTGATCAACGAACATGTCGAAGGCGAAGTCATTCTTTACGCGATCCTTCGGAGCGACGGTTCCGTGGACAGCATTCAGCTGGTGCGCGGCCTCGACGAGCAGCTCGATGCCAATGCCATGAATGCGCTAAGCCAGTGGAAATTCCGTCCAGCATCGAAGCAGGGCGTGCCCGTCGTACTTGAAGCAATTGTGCACATTCCGTTCCATGCTCCTGTGGAACGCTAGGAGAGTCTCTCTCGCTGAAAGCTACGAGCGGCCTTCCGCGAGTTTCACGAGCGCGTACAGCGCGTGATTGACCGGCGTGGACACGCCGAGCTCGGCGCCGCGGCGCGAGACGTATCCATTTAGAGAATCGATTTCCGTGCGCTTGCCGCGATTCATGTCTTGCGCCGTCGAGGAGAGCGCTTCGGCCATTTGTCCGGCGATTTTGAACGCTCCGGCGAGCGCAGACTTGGGATCTTCCAAACCCGGCGGATGAATATCAGCAGCGCGCGCTACTGCCAGCACTTCGTGGACAGCGGTTTCGACGACTCGCCGCGCATCGTCGCTCGCGGCGATTTGACCGTACTTCGCCTTGCCGAGCGCGGAGACCGCATTCAGCGCGCAGTTCCAGGTGAGCTTGGTCCATAGCTCACCCACGATGTTTTCCGAGATGCGGCAGGGCACGCCGGCGCGCTCGAACAAACTTGCAACACGTTCGGTCGTATCGTTTCGGGGACCGAAAACGAGATCGCCTCTGCCGACGTGTTTCACGAGGCCCGGCTCCGGCACGGAAGCGGCGACATAAACGACGGCGGGCAGAGCCTCGATTCCGGCGGCGGCGCGAATTTGCTCCACGTTGTCAACGCCGTTCTGAAAGCTGACGACGAGCGCCCCCGGAGCGAGCAGCGGGGCGATGGCGCGCGCCGTTGCCGCGTTGTCGGTCGTTTTTACGCAGAAGAGAACGATTTCCGCTCCACGGATGGTGGACAAGTCTGTTGCTGCTTCGACGCGCACGCGTTCCTGAAATTGCAGCGTATCCAGGAAAAGGCCGTTCTTCTTCACCGCTTCGACGAACGCCGGTCGGCCGATCATTACTACGGGCGCGCCGGCACGCGCAAGCATCCCGCCGAAGTAACCTCCAACGGCGCCTGCTCCAACGACGGCGATTTTTGGCCAGTGTTCTTGCGTCGTCACGTGGTGATCACCGAGATGAGGCGGTCGATGTCGCGTTCGGTGTTGTAGAGGTGAGGCGCGACGCGAATGTTACCCTCGCGTAGGGCCACGATCACATTCTCCTTGCGGAGCTTTTGATAAAGCGCCACGGTCTTCTCCGGAGTGCGCGCCGCAAAGCAGCCATATGGCCCCCGGCGATCCGTTTCAAGAGGGCTCGCCGGAATGCAGCGATCCTTCGGCAGGCGTTCGTACATCAACTCGATCAACCTTCGGTTATGCGCGGCAACCGTCTCTGGGCCCAAACGCACAACGAAGTCAGCCGAGACGTCCATGGCCACAAGATTGAAATTGAAATAACTGGCGGACTCCGCGGTGTCCCAACGATTAGCGGCCGGCGCGGGTTTCGGGTCCTCGAAGGAAAGAGAGGAGAAATTGTGCGAACCAGCGACCGCCATCCAGTAGAAGGGTCCTGGCCGCAATTTGGTGATGAGCTCGCTTTTCGCCCAGAAAAATCCTGTGCCAAAGGGTCCGAGCAGCCACTTGTATCCTGCGCATACCATAAAATCCGCGCCCAACTGTGCGACGTTGAGCGGCATTGCGCCACAACACTGGCTGACGTCCAGAAGCAGGAGTGCGCCCTGCGCGTGGCATACAGCGGCAACGCGGGCCGCATCGAGCAACGAGCCATCGTCAAAGCGAACAAGACTCGCCGACACCAATTTCGTCTTCGGCGTCATCGCGGCAAGCAAATCATCCGCGCTGATGAAACGCTCGCGCGGCGTTACGATTTTGAGCTTCAGGCCTTCGCGCTCCTCCATCGGCTTCCACGCCGTATATTGCAGAGGAAATTCGCCTTTCGACGTAATTACTTCGTCGCCCGGATTCCACGGCAGGCCGTAGGCAACAGCGGCCATTCCATTGCTCGCGCCCGTGGTGATGGCGATCTCTTCCGGCTTGCCGCCAATCAGCTGGGCGATCGCGGCACGGATGCGGTTCGGGACTTCGAAGTATGCGGAGTCGGACTGGTGGTGTGGATATTTCTTTGCCTCGATGGCAGCCTGCACGGCCCGAATCGTAACCCGTGGCATGGGCGCTTGCCCCGCGAGGTTCAGGTAGGTAGCGTCCTCAATCTCAAACCATTCCTGCCGCCAATCGTTTTGAAGAGAAGTTGTTGACGTTGCCATGGAGTTCTCCTACGGGAATTCTGTAAACCGTTAGACTCGCGGAAGGCTGCACGGATGCAACATCCAATTTGGGGCGATAGAGAGCGCCCTAGAAATGGCCGCGCAATTCACGGAAAGCGGGCAGAATCACAAGCTTTCCCGAACCCGCTAGCACGGGCTCATGTTCCAGATGCCAGGTGTGCTCATGAGGGATGTAGACGGCGTTCAGGCCGATTTTCATCGCAGGATTGATGTCGCTGCGCGGGCTGTTGCCGATCATCCAACCGTGTGACTTCACGATCTTGTGCTTGTGGACAAGGCCGCCATAAGTTTCCGGATTTTTCTCCGGCACGATTTCGATGAATTCGAAGAAGCCCTGCAGGCCGGAGCGCTCTACTTTCGCGGCCTGTTCGGCGGGCTCGCCCTTTGTAAAGAGAATCAAGCGGTGGCGTTCGGTCAGATAGGCGAGCGTTTCCGGCACGCCATCGAGAATTTTCGGCGGCGTGCGCTCGAGTTCGACGACGCGCTGATGGATGAGCGCAAGCGTTTCGCGCTTTGCCATCTGGTCCGCCAGTTTGAGGTAGGTTTCTTCGAGGGAGCGGCCAAAGCTGCGCACTCCATAGCCGTATTGGCGAATATTCTTGCGCTCAGTCTCATTCAGGATGTGACGGATATACGCGCGGGTGTAGCCGGAGGATTCCACGATGCTGATGAAATCCTCGATCAGCTTCTCGAAGAAAACATTGTTTTCCCAGAGCGTGTCGTCGGCGTCAATCAGCAGTGTGTGGCGTCGCATCGAGATCCCTGTGCCGTGGCTCTTCGCATCGTGCTTCTACTTCGGATGGCAGTTTACCAGCAGGAGGACATCTTCGGCGATGGGCTTCAAGCTGTTTTGCGATGACCGGCGGCAAGTTTTTCCAAAATGCCGCGCGCAACTTTTTGCAATTCGCCAAATCGCGTCAGGTACTCCTGAAAGTCGTGATTGAGCGCCTGCGCGTCCTGCGGGCCAAGCTGTGTGCGCAAGATCATGTCGCGCAGTTTCACGGGATGTGGCAGCAATGCGTCTTCCTGCAGCTCTTCTAGAGCGGTCCTGGCGTCGTAGTGATACATAAAACTCCCCACGGAAGAAATTCGGCCAGTCCATTGTACTCGCGCTCCCTAGCGATGAGCGAGCTATAGGCAACTTAGGTACAAAGTCAGTTTGGAAAAGAAGATCCGCAGTGGCAAGGGGTTGCTTCCGGGTGGCCCGTTATCCGGACAAGACTTCGGAAGGCAAGTGGCACCCTTCACCTAGCCATGCTACATAGGAAGGCTTTAACGTCCCTTCTTCGAGACACGAGCGACCAACTCGTCCAATCTCGAAAGCAAAAGCTTTAGGATGGGAGACTGGTTCGACTTTCTGTAGCCGAGGACCAGCTCGACAGTCGGCGTATTTCCCTTCAGAGGACGACTCGTCACAGACGAAGGGAGAAAGTTCTGTGCGTAAGCAGGTAGCAGCCCTACGCCGCGCGTCGACATTATTAAGGAAATTCCCATGGTGACGTGGTCCGCCTCGTGAGCAGGCGTGATATTGATTCCGGAGCGCTTCAGGTAATCGTCGATGACCGCACGCAGTACAGGAGCCGTGTGGGACACAATCACGAATGTCTCGCCAACTAGATCCTGAGGACTGATGGCCTTGAGCGCAGCGAGACGGTGGTCGTCAGGCAAGATCACCATCAAAGGCTCCTTGACGAGAAGACGGAACGCCAACCCCGGGACCCCTTTTTCCCGCCGAAGAAAGGCCGCATCGATTTTTCCTTTCAATAGGCCGTCCGCGAGCGGCGGCGAGTATTGACTCGATATCATCACGTCGATGTTAGGCAGTTCGTCGCGCAAGATCTGCATGGCTTCCGGCATCCATGTCAATTCGTGTCCGGTCAGAAAGCCCATGGTGAAGCATGGCTTGGCGGGATGAGCGACCCGGCGAGCAGCTTCGGCTGCCGCTTCAACCTGTGACAGCACCGAGCGGGCGTGATCGAGGAAGGCTCGACCCGCCGGTGTCAGTTCGATGCCGCGAGCGCGGCGCGTCAGGAGTTGGGCGCCTAGCTCGCTCTCAAGATCTCGAATCTGCCGACTCAACGACGGTTGTGACGTGTGCAGTTTTCGCGCTGCTGCCACCGTCAGACTTCCGGCCTCGGCGACCGCGACGAAATACCGAAGATGTCGTAATTCCATTCC
>Ga0307479_10000468_pt1 | contig 36067 bp, 29 predicted proteins | sample atmos_gasesECM4C_FD_203743 | JGI IMG/M metagenome (GOLD analysis project Ga0307479, IMG submission 203743) | Hardwood forest soil microbial communities from Morgan-Monroe State Forest, Indiana, United States - atmos_gasesECM4C_515 | ecosystem: Environmental > Terrestrial > Soil > Temperate...
GATCTTTACGCTGAAGGATGTACATCCGTGGAGTGTGCTTTTGTGCACAGTCCTGCTTTGGGATACGTGCACTTGCGCACAGTATTCAGACCCACAAATCCCCATACTCGATTCTCGCAGTATCAGAGGAGAACCATGCTGAAAAGACTAGCAATCATCCTGTCCGTGGCAGCGGGGCTTTGCCCATTCGCGCAAGCGCAATACCAGACGCAAGCACCAGCAGACTCAGGCAGTCCAATGCGGGAGTTCCACAGCAATGGGGTGAGCCGCTCGACACCGGCGGTGTGCTACAGACACCGCAGTGGGGCGACATTTCATGGACGGATTTGATGCATGGTGCGATGGGCCAGGCGAAAGTTGCCAGCAAGCGCGGGGCGCTCTTCATCGACGCGGAATTCTCCGGGTTGGACCGCCCGACGAGTTTGGACCACGAATATTTGACTTACGTGTTGTGGGCGATTTCCCCGGAAGGCCGGCCAGTAAACATCGGCGAAGTGCTGGTGGGCGATAATCACCGCAGCAAGTTGTAGGTGACCACCGACCTGCAGTCATTTGCGATGATTGTGACCGCCGAACCTTATTATGCGGTGCGCCGGCCCAGCAACCTGGTGGTGCTGGAAAATGTTGTGCGTCCGGACACGCGCGGTTCTACAGAGTCTGTGACGGCGAAATATGAATTGATCGATCGCGGCGGGTACCTTCCCACCAGCTACAAGTTTGACCCCGTGGTGTTGAACGCCGGGCTGCCCCTCGAATTCTTCGAAGCCCGCAATGCCATTCGCATTGCGCAGTCCGCCGGCGCGGAACAATATGCCACCGAGAGTTACCGCAAGACGGTGCGCCAGATGGACGAAGCGGATTCCATGGCCACCAGAAAACACGAAAATAGAAAATCGCTGATTGCCGTCTCACGCGAAGTGGTGGAAAAGGCGGAAGACGCGCGCGAAATTTCCGTGAAACATATCGACGACGAGCGTTTGGCGCACGAACGTAGCGCCGGAGCGAACCGCGAAGCCTCCGCTAACAATCGTGCTGACGCGGAATTCACAACGCCGCGCTGATGCCGAAACCGCGGAAGCGCAACGCCGCCGTCGCGAAGCGGACCGCGACAATCTTGATGCTCAGTCTGCAGCGATGCAGGCCGCCGGCGCGCAGGCGGGCGCCGAAAGAGATCGCGACAGCGCTCAGCGGCAGCAGCAAGCCGCCGAGGCCGAATCCGATCGTAATCGCGCGAACGCGCTTCGTCTGACGCGCAACTCCAACAAGCGACCGGCGCTCAAGGGAATGCCGAACGACACCGCAATACAGCCGAGAGAGACAGGAATGACGCGCAGCAACAGCAGCGCGCCGCCGAGGCCGAATCCGATCGTAACCGCGCAAGTGCTGCGTCCTCTAACGCTCATTTGCAACAAGCTGTCCGCGACCGCGAAGAAATTCGCGCTCGTCTGCTTGCGCAATTTAACTTAATCCTGGAAACACGCGACACCGCGCGCGGCCTGGTCGTCAATATGTCCGACGTATTGTTTGATTCCGGCAAATACACGCTTCGTCCGCTGGCCCGCGAAAAGCTGGCCAAAATATCCGGCATCGTACTCGCATATCCAACCCTGCGGCTGGCCGTTGAAGGCAACACCGACAGCGTCGGGACCGAAATGTTCAATCAACAACTTTCCGGGCAGCGCGCCCAAGGCGTGCGCACTTATCTGACGCAACAAGGAGTCCGGCATCGTCGACAACCGCGGCGGGTTTTGGGAAGTCCCGGCCAATCGCTTCGAATGAAACATCGGAAGGCCGCCAACAAAATCGACGCGTAGAGCTGGTGGTATCCGGCGAAGTCATCGGCACCAAAATTGTTTCGCGTAGTCTTCTGCCCGTGGCTGACGCTAGGGACCCGCAATAGTCTTATGTAATTGCAGGCGCTCTGCTTGTCCGCTCAGCGTGTGGCCTCTGAGTGGGCCAGGATGATGGCCGTGTCCGCGGGGCTGGCGTCGTAGTATTCGACGAAGCGTTGCGGCTCCATCGCTTTGTAGGGGCTGAGATTGTGAGCCCAGCGGAAACCGATCGGTTGATACCAAAGTTCCACGTCCACGTGAAAGGGTCCTGGAGCGTCGCCGAGCGACACCGAATAGCGGATCAGGTCTCCTGCATCGGTAAAATTCGGATCGTCGGCGGCGTCTCCGGTGACGGCAATATCTTGTTCCGCGGTTTGTTTTTGAAACCCAGCTGGCAGCAGGCGATTGTCCTTCAAATATCCCACTGCATTGACAAGTCCTGTAGTCACGTGGCCGTTCTGGTCTTTCAGGATCGGCTCATAGATCTGCACCTGGTCGCTCGTTTTAATCTCACGGTAATGTGGCTCGAATCGCGCCGGGTCGGCATCATTATCATTACCCTTTATTGACCCGTCGGGGCGCAGCGCGCCGGATTCAAACACGTTGTTTCCGTTGCGATCGCGAACCACCACATGCAGCCATGCCCGCCGCGACGGATAGGCAGTTGGGAATTTGTGGCCGGTGAGATTCTCTACAAACACATCCAGCTGAAGCTCGGAAGAAACTACTTCAGCATTGCGAATGGATAGCCGTACGGATTTCGATAGTAAAAAATCTATGGTTCGTTGAGCCTCTAAGCTCAACTCTTGAGGCATGGCGGTAACACTCAAATCCCCGCGATGCAGATTCAACAATTTCAGCATGAAAAAGTTCGCGCCTACGAAGGTGTGTTCGTGCACGCCGCTACGAGCTACTCCAAGCACTCCAGAGATGGGCACATTTTCCTGGATTTCAGGCATATGGCATGACTGGCAGCTATTTTTGTTGGCGTAGCTGCTGTGCTGCCACTCGAGAAATGGAACCTGCTCCGGAAATAATGCGAGTTCTTTGCCGCCTGGCCCAAGGCCTCGGGTATACAGCGTGTGGCACGTGGCGCAAAGCTCTGAATCCTGAATGTGCGTGTCGTTGGTGGGGCGAAAGCCTTCGGAAGACGTCTGCATGATGTGCGCTTGGCCGTTCTCAATTTGATAGGGTCCGTATTCCGGATGCTCGTCTTTCGTGCGTGGCGGATCGACGACGAAACCCCCGTTAAAACTTTCTCGTGTGCCAAGTTTCTCCGTGCCGATCTGGTGGCAAACCGAACAGGACACGCCGTCTTCAGCGGAGGCGTTTTTCTTCGGATCATGACCAAAAGGCAGATGCGCAAAAACTTCACCCTTGTGGCCTTCCACTTTCGCTTCATAGCGGGCGATGGGCATGTGACAGGTGGAGCACTCGTCTTCGATCACTGCTTTTGACTCGGGATGATCCATATCTTCGCGACGAACGCTGGCTTGCCAATACGGATCGCGCGCGGAATTGGCCATGATGCTGGAGCGCCAATCAAAGCCGATGGACACATCTTTGCCGGAGGGAGCGGTAAGGCCGTTGTGACACGCCAGGCAGCGGTCAGAAGTCTGAAATTTTGGCTTCAATTCATTTTTGTGAGCTGGCTCTTTGGCGGTCTCTTTGGGCGTCTGGCTAACAAGTGCAGCGGGCAGACAGAACAGAGAGAACGCCAACATCGCATACCAGGGGAGTGTTCGCATTACCAGCCTTCGTTCAATCGTCCGTCAAACCAATCCCACAGCAGGTAGAACACAATTTGTTTTGGCCTTCCGGCGGTATTGGTCACCGGGATGCGCAATCCAAGATCGGCGCGAACATGTTGCCGCTTACTGATGGTCACCTGCATTTGTGGCAGAACGTCCCAGTTTGTTTTGGCTCGGTCAGTGAGATCGCGGGCGGCAAGAAATTCCATCATGGGAGTCATCAGGCGGCCTAAGCCGTGATCCTGGGGAAGCATCTGCCCAATCGCGGTATTAAAGAATATCGATTGTGGCGCGATGTCGGTGTGGCGCGGCAGATCGGCGCCCAATTGCGTCTGCACAAAAGTATTAGTCGGGAAAAGTTGATCAAAGGCCGCGAATGTTTCAAAAGTAGTCGTGCCGGAGCCGAAGCCTCGCTGCCTGCTGCCAGTCGGCACGATTACGCCGCCAAACAGGCTCACGATCGACCCTGTTTGCAAATTCGAATACATGACGCGTTTCAAGCCCAGCGTGGCGTCGCCAACGCCACCGTACCAGGTGTGATTCTGGTCCTGGAAATTCAGGGGCACGTCCACTTCGATTTGATTATTTTTTCCGAAGCGCTGCTCGTGAATGATGTGGCTGACAATGCTCGGAGCGCCTTGCGCGTTGAAGCTACTGGAAATGACCTCCTCATCTTCCGGGTACGCCTTTTCGGTGGCAATCGCTCTGGGAAGATTTAATTCGCCGCGCGGCCATCCAGGTTGGCGGCAAAGGCTGCGCAAGTAGTGAACTACTTGATCGATCTGCTTGGGAGTCAGCACTTCTTTAAAGGAAGGCATGATGTGCGAGAAGCCGCGGTACCCGCCGCCGTTGGTTATCACCGCTTTCCACGCGGTGTTGTCTTCCGGGGTGGTCTGATCGCACTGGGTAAAGTCGGGAAAGGTGCGCGGGCGCTCGAAGCCTGCGATGGCTTGCGGTGTCCCGGTGCCATCTTGACCGTGGCAAGCGATGCAAGCGGACTTATAAATATGCTCGCCGGAGTCCAGTTGCAAGGTTGAGCGAGCGCCGACCTGGCCAATCAACGCGTTGGCGCAAAAACAGAGCAGTATTCCGAGTGCGGCAATAAACGCTGCCGACCGGCTAGTAGTGTTCATGCAAGTCCCAAGGCGAACGTTGTATTAACGGCGAAACATGTTTGATGTCAGAAGCCAGGTGTAAAGTAACAATTTTTTCTCTTCGAGATTAATTTTTTTTAGGTTCGTGGATCAAGGTTTGGCGTTACTCAGCGAGCGCTTTGTGCGCTAGATGGATAGAAATTGAGCCTTCTCCCACCGCGGACGCGACACGCTTCACATTTCCAGAGCGCACATCTCCCACGGCGAGCACGCCGGGCAAACTGGTTTCCAGTAGGAAAGGATGCCGTTCGAGCGGCCAGCCGGATTTAAGCAAATCTTCCTCGGTCAAATCAGAGCCGGTGCGAACGAAGCCCTTGTCGTCTAGCGCTATGCAATCGCTAAGCCATTGTGTGTTCGGATCTGCGCCGGTCATGAGGAAAATGTGCCGGATATCGTGCATCTCCTTGGCTCCGGTGTTTTTATCGCGCCATTGCACCCGCTCAAGGTGATTCTCTCCTTCCAGCCCCGTGATTTCCGTGCAGATGTGCAGCGTAATTTTGGAAGTGTCTTCGATGCGGCGAATCAGGTAGCGCGACATGGTATCGGCCAGGCCATTGGAGCGCACCAGCATGTGCACGTGTTTAGACATTTCTGAAAGAAATACGGCGGCCTGGCCCGCGGAGTTGCCCCCTCCGACCACGATGACCTCTTCGTTGGTACAAAGTTGCGCCTCAATAAAAGTCGCGCCGAAATAAATGCCCCGGCCTTCAAAGTCGTCCAGATTTTTGAGTGGGAGCTTGCGGTACCGCGCCCCTGTAGCGATCACCACGGTGCGCCCCGTGATGAAATGTCCATCATCAATTTCGATTCTGTAAGGGCGCTTTCCGCTGAGTTTTACCGCACTGCGCGCAATAATTAGTTTGGCGCCAAATTTTTGCGCCTGCGCATAAGCACGGCCAGACAGATTCTGTCCGGAAATTCCTGTTGGGAAACCCAAATAATTTTCGATCTTGGAACTGGAGCCGGCTTGCCCGCCGGGCGCGGTAGTTTCAATCATCAGCACATTAAGGCCTTCAGAGGCCGCGTACACCGCTGCGGCCAATCCCGCGGGGCCAGCGCCGACTACCACGACATCGAGCACTTGAGCTTCATCGAGTTTAGGATTCAAGCCCAAACAATCGGCAACTTGCTGATTGCTTGGATTACGCAGAACGGTGGTACCGCGACAAATCAGAACGGGGATCTCGTCCACCCCGACTTTGAATTTATCGAGCATTTCCTGCACGCCGGTATCTTTGTCGAGATCGAGATAGGTATAAGGATGGCCATTGCGGGTGAGAAACTCTTTTATCCGTAGAGTACCCGGGGAGTGCGACGAACCGATGACCGCAACGTCGCCAACGTGATTGGCGATCAACTCCAACCGGCGAAAAATGAAGGCGGTCATGAGCACCTGGCTGATTCCCACGTCGGTCTGCACGATAGCCTGCATTTCTTCGGGGCTAAGTTCGATAACCTCGCCGGCCTCGCCCATCCGGGCGCACACCAGCGAGCGGCGGCCGGTAAGCATATTTAGTTCGCCGGTGAAGTGTCCCGCTTCATGCTGAACGATGGTGAGTTCGCCCTGATCGCTGGGCTGAATGATGTCGAGCCGCCCACTGATGATTAAGAAAAAATTGGCCACCTCGCCCTGCTTGATCAGCATTTCGCCTTTGGCTACTTTGCGCTTGCGGCCCACGGACGCGATGCGTTCGATTTGTGCATCCGCGAGCTTTGGGAACAGCTGCTCGCGGCGTTCCGGCGAAAGGATTGGCAGTTGCCGCATTGGCGTGGTTCCAGGAGTGGTTCCCATAAGGCAGAATTGGATGCGCCAAAGAGTATAAAAGAGATATAAAGCTTAGCCCACCGTATTCCTGTGGCAAGCGATATACTTTCAAATTCTAGAGGCTAAAGACCTACTTTGCGATTCTCCATTTCCCATAATCGTACCAAAGAAGAGGTTGTTCAATCCGTCGACCGCTCCTGGAACGACTTGTTTAAAGAGGCCGGTGCGCTCCCTGTAAAGCTAACCGTCGAACACCGTAGCTGGCAAGGTTCGACGATGACCTTCGCGCTTACCGCAAGAATGGGAATCATGAGCACCCCCATCAAGGGCACCGTCGAAGTCACCGACCGTGACATCATCGTGGATGCCGACCTCGGCATCCTCGGCCGCTTCGTAAATGAGAAAACCGCGCAACAACTTTTAGGGAGCCGTATTAAGGGGATATTGAAATAAACGCGGACGGGGATGTCCCTAGCCAGGCATTTGGCCTTGGTCTCACTCTCAACACAAAAGTCCCAAGGTCATCGGGGGGACCCCCGTTGCGTGCCTGCGGGCTATAGCAACGATGGCGAGTGAAAGCGCTTGGAATCGAACTTGAAAGCGACCAGGCCGTCGCGGTAGTCGATCTTAATCTCCAGCATATGCAACATTTCGAAGCCGTATAGCCCGGATATTTCTGTTTCGGCGTCGTCACTCATGTTGCTCATATCCAGGGAAAGCATAGTGTTCATTCGCTGTCTGTATCCTGAAAACTGCAGGATTACGTCTTGAGCCCGATATACTTTTTTCACCTCGCCGCTGATCCCTTTTATTCTGGCGGTGTCGGTTTCCCCCACTTTGCCAACCGCTCTAGCCAGATCCAGCGCAATCAGATTCTCGACCGAGCCAGTATCAATCATGAACAGCACGGGCCCCTTGTCGTTCACCTTGGTGGGCAGCAGTAGATCGTGTCCGATGCGATAAACCGGTGAGAACGATTTCATTTCTGGAGCGATGTATTTGTCGTGCGGTTGACGGGTCAATTCCCCGTCAGAATCGAGTGCCGCTGGCGTGGCAGGCTGCGAAGGATCTTCCGGCAATTGGCTGAGTCTGACGGTATGATTTGGAAAATCCAGATCGACAAGAAAATCGGAAAAGACATCGGCGCCCAGCAATCCATCTTCTGAATCGGAAAATCGCTTTTCCATAACCTGCACGTAGCAATCTTGAAATTCAAGGTCTCCGATCCTGATCGAAGTGGCATAGCCCAGATAACCTGTTTGATCTCCTGCATCCCCGATTCCGCCGACCTTGTTATCGATTATTTTGCGGATTCCAGCTTTATCCGCAATTCGCTTGCTGATGAGAATTCCGCCGGCACCGGTGTCCAGAAGCAGCGTAGACGGCGTTCCATTTACTTTCACCGGCAAGCCAAAACCAGTCGACGTTCTTGCGTCGTGCATGATGGGTAGCAAATCCGTTTGAGTGTTTTTGACCGCGGTAGGTAGCCGGCAGCCACGCGCGGGTTGACCGACAATTTGTCTAAGCCTGGCAAGACGTTTTTCGCTCTCAGCGCGGACCGCTGGTTCCAGTTTTTGTGCCTCGACGACGGCCTGCAGTTCTTTAATTTGGTCCGTTAAGCTTAGGGAAGCTATCCAGGCCCGGCGGATGTCCGGGTCGTCTGGGTTCAATTGGTGCGCTCGATCAATCAGTAACTTCTCTTTTTTGTGGTAAGACGAAGCATGCATGACTCTGGCCATGCCGTAATAGGCTCGCGCGTCGGAGGTATTCGCGACTACCAGTTTGCGAAATTCATCGGCGGCCTCTTCGATTTTTCCCTGGCGAAAATAAACCTCGCCAAGCGCGATGTGCGTGGCGGCCAGCTGGGGACCCAATTCGACGCCCTTTTGCGCGGCTGACGCGGCATCTGTGACTTTGTTTTGCCTCAGTTCGACCCGCGCAAGTCCGGCATAACCCGCCGGTGCGTTGAATCCTGCCTGAATTACACGCTTATATTCGGTGATGGCGTCGTCATATTTCCTGTCCCAATATAAGTGCATGGCCTTGGACACCGAGGGCGGTTCAGTGGGGAGAACGGGACTCGCGGCGCTGGTGCTTGTGACGGAAGCGTTCGGTTCAGTTGTTCCCGCGGGTGCCTGTGCCATGATCCGTGCAAAAGATGCTGATAAACAGCACAACAGGAAAGCGGAGTAACACTTCGAAAGTAGACGCAAAATGGCCCCCAACCCGCGCTAGCTTCTGCAGTTCAAAAAAGTCGCGCAGAGTCTGTTCTGAAATTTACTTTTTGTCAATTACTGAGTTTAGCAACGAGAACAGAGGTTCGAAATCGAGAATCGTGCATTGGGTACTTAGGGGTTATGAGGTTTCTGAACCTGCTCAGGAGTGTTTCAGATGCATTGATTGGCTTTGTTGGACCATTCCAACTGCACAGTGTACTGACCGACTTTTTTGGTTTTCCAGGCACAAATGTCGCCGATTTCACCATTGGAATCGTCGTACCAACCCTGCCCGGGAATAGGGTCGGTGATAGCTTCGCATAATTCGTGCGAACTGGTGGAGGTCAGCGCATCAAACGGCTGCAAACCACCGGTGCAGCCCGCGCATCCTGGGTATGGCATTACGGCGTAAAAAATCTGACCGTTGATATCGTTGTGATACCCGCAAAATGCCTGACATGAAGCTGAGCCGCCTTGCACGACCTTCACTCCTTCAGGCATGAAAACAAAGTACAAGGTGTTCGCGCCTGGTTGCGGGAAAGCGCTATTGGACGCAATGGCGCTTTGGAGCTCCTTTTGGATGGCAGTGTCGCTCACGGAACTCGCGGTAGACGGAGTGATGACGGCCGTTCCGGTGCGCTTGCCGTGCGAGATTTTATAGCTCCCCGCGTTGTACTCCGCCAACTGGTCTATCAGCGCGCTGGTTAGAATGTTGTCGAAGAAACCGTTCATATCATTCATCACCGTAAGTTGCGGAGCGGAGTTCCATGTGGCGCCCCAAAATGCGGTGAAAACCTCGACGGCGGATAGTAATGGACCATTTCGATAGGTAAGCCGAGGCGCGGACGCCTGCAGTGCTTGCGGGTGGTGCAGGGGCACAATGCGAATTGCGTCCGAATGACCTGCAGAATGTTCAGAATGACGAGCTGACGATTGCTTTCGAGTAGCCATGAATCCTCCTTGCTGGGCAACGCAAGTTTAGGACGGATAGGCACGGCGGTGAACAGTACTTTTGAAACTTCGCAGACTGAACAAACCGGTTTATGTGACCTTCCGTCGTCGATTCGATCAGCAAACTTACGTCGCGGCTGGAATATTCGAGGGCTCGCGTACCAGCGGTCTCCGTTGTGAACGACGTTCCGCTCTAAGGCGCATCTATGCCTTCTCTTGTGGCGAATAGGGTTGGGCTAAAATACAATGCGGCAAACCTTATGAACGACCTTCTCCAGTTGCGCGGCGAATTTCCGATACTTGATAAAACGACTTATATGATCAGCAATTCTTTGGGTGCTATGCCTCGCGCGGTGTATGACAGCATGCGCGCTTATGCGGATTCCTGGGCAAACCGTGGGATTCGCGCCTGGGAAGAGGGCTGGTGGGAAATGGCCGTGGGCGTGGGCGACAAGATCGCGCCGCTAATCGGCGCGGGAGCCGGCGAGTTATCTTTGCATCAGAACGTGACCATTACGCAGGCGATCATCAGTTCCTGTTTCGATTTCCAAGGTGCGCGAAACAAAGTTGTGATTGTGGAGCAGGAGTTTCCGTCGGTTCAATATTTTTATACTGAACAGCGCCGCCATGGCGCGCGCATCGAAACGGTGGCCAGCAAGGATCCTATTCGCATCGACCTGGATAAATTGCTGGCAGCGATTGATGAGACTACGTTGCTGGTGCCGATCTCGCAGGTATTGTTTCGCAGCTCGTACATCGTAAATGCGCGCGCCATCATTGAACGCGCGCACCGCGTTGGTGCGCACGTGATACTTGACGTGTTCCAGGCAACGGGGGCAATACCACTCGCTGTAAAAAGTCTGGAGGTAGACTTTGCCGTAGGCGGAGTTTTGAAGTGGCTGTGCGGCGGCCCAGGAGTGGCGTATTTGTATGTGCGGGAAGACTTGCGCGCAAAGTTAAGACCGGCGCTGACTGGTTGGCTCGCGCACCGGCGTCCTTTCGAGTTTGAAACTGGCGCGATCGACCGGCGCGAAGATTCGTTTGGATTTTTGAATGGAACGCCGCATATTCCAGCACTATATGCTTGCCAACCCGGGCTGGACATTATCAATAAAGTGGGAGTTCGCGCCATTCGGGAGAAGTCGCTACGCATGACGGCGCGGATTCTGACAGGCGCAAAGTCACGCGGCTGGCGGGTGAATACGCCGGAAGATGTGGCGGAGCGCGCGGGAACCGTTTCGGTGGAATGTCCCCACGCCGCCGAAGTGTGCCAGGAATTGGTGCAGCGAAATATTCTTGTCGACTACCGCCCAAAAGCCGGAGTGCGCATCTCGCCGCATTTTTACAATACGGAAAGCGAGTGCGATTTTACACTGCAACAAATGGATGAGATCGTTGCGACGCTTGACCGGCAGAAGTTCGCGGCGAAGGTCTCGCAGGATTCGAGATAATGAACACGTCCAATTTCGATCTGTCCATTATTATCCCCGCTTACAATGAAGAGGCGCGCCTGCCCGAAACATTGCAACGCATTGCTGAATATCTGCCGACGCTGCGCCTGCGCACGGAGGTGCTGGTAGTGGACGACGGATCCACGGATCGAACCGCAATGGTGGCGGAATCATTTCGCGGGAAGCTTGCCGGACTTCGCGTGCTTTCGAACGGGACGAATCGCGGAAAAGGTTACAGCGTTCGGCACGGGATGCTGGAGGCGCAGGGCGACATGGTACTCTTCACGGACGCTGATCTTTCCGCGCCTATAGAGGAGTCTGACAAGCTTCTGAGCGCGCTCAATAATGGCTATGATGTGGCCATTGGATCGCGGGCCATGGATCGCAGCCTTATCAGCACGCACCAATCAATTTTCCGGGAATTCGCGGGCATCATCTTCAACAAAATTGTGCGCATTGTGTTGCGCTTGCCGTTTGTGGATACGCAATGTGGCTTCAAAGCGTTCCTACGAGAGCGCTGCCGGATTATTTTTGAACAACAGCGCATTGAAGGATTCGGGTTTGATCCTGAATTGCTTTATCTGGCAAGGCGTCACGGATTGCGAGCCATTGAGATTCCGGTGCGCTGGGGGCACTCACCAGCCACAAAAGTAAACATGCTGGGAGACAGCCTGAAAATGTTCGCGGACATTTTCACCATTCGCTGGAACGCGGTGAGCGGGCGGTACGCGCGGGTCGCGCGGAGTGAGGCGGCCGCCTAAGCACTTTGTAGCATAAAGTACTTGACAGGTTTTGACTGCCCTGTTAATTTGCTTGCGATACCGAAGCCGTCTAAATTGAATGTGCTGAAGTGGCCCTGCTGACCTACTCATGTTAAAGACCAGCTCCGTTCCAGTTCCCAGAACCGGCCCCATCCCCATCGACGCGCGTGCTGCCGACCATCTTCGCTACATCCGCGAAACCATGGAATCGGCCGCGGAATTTACCGCCGTACCGGGATGGGGTGGCGTGGCGATGGGCATTACCGCGATCGTTGCGGCCGGCATTGCTTCCTTGCAGGCCACACCGCGCGCCTGGTTTGGCGTATGGCTTGTGGAGGCGTTCATCGCGGTCGCCATTGCGGCCCCGGCCGCGGCCACCAAAGCGCATCGGGCCAATTCGAAACTATTTTCGGGTCCGGGCCGAAAATTTCTTCTTAGCTTTGCGCCTCCAATCATAGTTGGCGGCTTAATGACCTTTGCGTTTTATAGTTCAGGATCAATTGCGATTTTGCCGGCCGTCTGGCTGCTGCTGTATGGCGCGGCGGTGGTGACGGGTGGCGCTTTTTCTGTACGAGTAGTACCGGTGATGGGATTGTGCCTGATGGGCCTGGGCGGATGCGCGTTATTCGCGCCACTGGCTTGGGGAAACTACTTCATGGCCGCGGGTTTTGGAGTGGTGCAAATCGCCTTCGGCATATGGATCGCCCGGCGCTACGGAGGGTAAGGACATGGCTAAGTCTTCTGTAGTTCCTCAAGATAGAGTTCCACGTACCAGGCAGCGCGAGGATGCGCCGGCAACGACACGGGAACAAACGCGCGAGGCGGTTTCTCCGGATCTGGACCGGCTGATTCACGAGCGCATCCGGTTGGGCATCGTAAGCGCGCTGGCGGTAAACCGCTCATTAACCTTCAACGAATTGAAAGCGCTTTTGAAGACCACCGACGGAAATTTAAGTGTGCATGCGCGTAAGTTGGAAGAGGCCAGTTACATCGTGTGTAGCAAATCCTTCGATGGGCGCTTGCCTAAGACGGAGTACCGGCTGGCTGGGGCCGGACGCAAAGCGCTGGAACGCTACCTGAATCACATGGAAGCATTGATCCGGGCAACGCGGGAGAAATAAGCACAGGAGTCACCGTCGGGGTCATTTTTTTTGGTGCGTTTACTTTGTACCATAGAGTAGTTTGCAATAAATAAATTGTCGGCGAGGTGGCGATGTCTTCTTTAACTTCGATCGAATCAGGTTCCAACCCGCGTCCCAACAATGGCGGCATCCATGTGGCCATCATCTCGGACGGCAATGGACGGTGGGCTACTTCCAAGGGACTGCCGCGATCCGCCGGCCATCGCGCTGGAGCGGAAACCGCGAGAGAGATCATCGAAGCCGCGCCCAATTTGGGGATTCACACTTTGACTTTGTTCGCGCTGTCTTCCGCCAACTGGCAAAGGCCTACGGCGGAGATCACAGGAATTCTCCGGCTGCTGCACGAATATCTGCTTACCGAAACATCCCACTGCATGGAAGAAGGGGTGCGCCTATCCGTGATTGGCCGGCGCGACCGCTTGCCAGTCAATTTGCGCCAGGCCATTGCGGACGCGGAGGCGGCGACCGCGGGAGGCAACCGGTTACATCTTCGGCTGGCCATTGATTATTCCGCGCGGCAAGCAATCTACCTGGCGGCTTGCCGCTTTTACAAAGTCACGGAATTATCCTGTGAAGCTTTCGGCAAAATCCTCGTGGACTTTCGGGGAGGATCGACAGATGTGGACTTGCTGATCCGCACCGGCGGGGAACAAAGGCTTTCCGATTTTTTATTATGGGAATGCGCCTTCGCGGAGTTTGTTTTTCTTCAAAAACGCTGGCCGGATTTCACCGCCAGCGATCTGCACATGGCGGTGCAGGAATTTACCAAGCGCGAACGCACAAGAGGAACGTTGCCGGCCGCCTAGTCTATGATCCCTGAGCCGCGCCACGACGTGCGCGACCCATGGCGAAAGCTTTATGCAGGATGCGCAAAGCCGTTTCGGTCAAGCTAAACCGGTCCAGCTCCTCTTCAGCCGCAAACACCACATCGGTCACGTCACTTGCGGCGGCGTGCTCACCGCTGATGCGCTCGCAAAGATAATCGGCGATGACATAATGGAAACGCGGCCGCTCCAGGCCGTTAGTACCGGCTTCTCCGTCCGGCGGGTAGACAATACGCTCGAACACCTCAATTAGTTCGAGCACCCGGACCTGCAAGCCGGTTTCCTCAAGTAGCTCGCGGGCAACACCTTGTTCCAGAGTTTCTCCCAATTCAAGCATGCCTCCGGGGATGGACCACTCGCCGCGCAGGGGTTCGCTGGCCCGCCGGATCAATAGCGCGCGGCCATTATCAATTACCACACCACCGACGCCAACCAGGGGGCGCTCAGGATATTCGCGGGAAGAAGCCATCTATCCAAGCGGGAACGTATGATTTGGCATATTTCGTGCCCAATTTTTCCGCACAGGCGCTGTACCTACACGGTTGACTTCATACTGCGGAGTATATAATAGGCTCGCGGCAGTATGCGGGCTTCGCGGGCTGCCGGGCTAACAAATCGATGGAGGATGGAGCCGTGATTCGCTGCCCCGAGTGTGCCACCGAAATAGATGTGGATGAAGACGAAGTAGAAGAAGGCGAGATTCTCAGCTGCCCGGAGTGCGAATCGGAGCTGGAAGTCTCGCAGACCCACCCGGTTCACCTCAACATCATCTCCGATGATGAGGAAGAGGACGATGAGGACGATGACGAAGAGACCGTCGAGGTCGCCGAAAACGGAGATCTGCTCGACGAGGAAGAAGAAGAGGAAGAGCTGGACGAAGAGTGAGGACGACTCTCGCGGTGGGACATCTTCAGTGGTTGGGCCATCATCCAAATAAGCGGAGGAAATGATGCATCGCCAACGGTGTGTCATCATTCTCGCCGCTATATTGACTACAACCAGCCTGCCACTACTTGCCGGACAGGATGCGGGGACCTCGGCAGGTACGCCGCCCGCGCCTTCCGAATCTTCGTCGTCGCGAAAATCCAAACGCAGTCATGCCGATGATTTTTTGATTCGCGGAACCGTTTTCAACGATCGCGGTCTGGCTTTGCAGGGCGTTAAATTACGAATCCGCAGAGCTGATCAAAAGAAACCCCATTGGGAGACATACACGAATTTTCGAGGAGAATTCGCGGTGCGCGTGCCTAAAGGCCCCGATTACGAGATTGCCGCCGAGAGCAAAGGCTTTGCCAAACAATCGCAGGCGATAAACGGACAATCGGAAGAGAACGTGGTTTTGCATATGCAGCCGGTCAGCGGAGGCAAGAAATGAAGTATGCGCGACAAAGCATTGGGCTGGTGATAGCGTTGGTATTCTTTGCCTCATTCGCCGGCGCTCAAGAAGATGCCAAGCACGAATCGCAGCTCCGCAGTGTCCATGGAATTGTCACTGACAAAGGGGACACGCCGATACCTGCCGCAGTAGTGTTTCTGAAAAATACGCGGACCAACGCGGTGCGCAGCTACATTTCGGACGACACCGGAAATTACAGGTTCAGCGGCCTTGATCCCAATACCGACTTTGAACTACATGCCGAAAAAGACGGCGCCAAGTCACCCACGCGCACGATTTCGAGTTTTGAAAGCCGCAAAGAAATTAATGTGAACCTCAAGCTTGATACCAAGAAAAGTTAAGGTGAAAAAAGAAACGCGCCGAAATCTCCGGCGCGCTTTTTTTGTGCCTGAATTGGATTATTTTGCTATTGCGGTGGTTGATCGCTGGACTGGCCGCCGATCCTGGTGCCAATCACTTCGCCGCTGACGATAATTTCCACCCGCCGGTTTTTCTGACGGCCGCCTGCGGTTGAATTGTCGGCAATGGGCATGCCTTCACCGAGACCGGCCGCAGTGACGGAATTCATATCCACGCCCTGCTGCACCAGATAATCACGTACAGTCATGGCGCGTTGCTCAGATAGTCTCTGGTTGAAGGCAGGCGTGCCGGTGGAGTCGGTGTGACCCTCCACGGTGAGTCTCAATCCTGGATAGGCGAGCACGATGCCGGACAATTTGGCCAAGGCCTCGCGTGCGGGCGGACGCAAGGTGTATCTTCCGGTGTCGAATAATACGTCGCCGATATTTACGACCAAACCACGCACGGTATCGCGAGTTTCGAGAATGCGATTGAATTGTAGAAGGAGCTTGGCGCGTAGTTCTTGCTTATCGCGTTCGGATTGCGCGGCCTGTTGTTGGGCCAGTTGCGCCTGTTGCTGCGCTTGTTGCGCTTGCGATTGGGCGTCCTGAGCTTGCTGGGCCGCTTGCGCGGCTTGTTGCGCCGCTAAAGCAGCCTGTTCGCGAGCCTGCTGTTCTTGCAACATGGCTGCTTGACGCTGTGCATCGGCCTCGGCGCGGGCCTTAGCTTCCTGTGCGGCGGCTACTTCCGCTTGGAGTTGCTGGCGTTCCGCATTCGCGCGGCGCTGGGCTTCGTCTTCCTGAGCGGCCCTGGCGCGGCGTGCTTGCTCATCCGCTTCCCGCTGTTGCTGAGCGACCCGCTCGTCTTCCTGGCGCTTCACGGCGATGTTGCGCGCGTCTTCTGCGTTTTGCACCGCTTCTCTTGCGGCGGTCGGTACCGCTTTATGTTGCTTGCGCAACTGATAATCCTCGGCGCGCCGCATGGCGTCTTCGGCTTTGGCCCAGGACTCAGGAGCGTACTGAGCGGCTCCCTGAGCTTTGGCAATGCGCATGGCATTGCGAGCCTCGTATAGCGATAGCGGTGCGCTGGCATCGGTGGTGAAACGCTCCAGCCGCATATCGTCATAGGTGCCGCGCTTTAAAAGTTCGAACCTGGCGTCAACGGTGCTGACGGAACCCTTGGTGTCGCCGCGAACTATATTTTCGATGACCACCACTTCGCTGGGAAAACTGACGGCGAAGTACGGCTCGGCAGTCACAATCATGGCGAAGGTTTGGAGATTGGTGGTGACTTCCAATTTGCTCTTACTGCCGTCGAGCACCACCTCGCCCAAATTATTGGGGTTGCCTTCCGGTGAAATCGCCCACAGCACGTAGGTCAAATAGGCTGAGCCGAAGGTTGATGGCAGCTCTAGATGCTCGAATTCAGCTTTAATTGCGATCCGCCCGTGCTTAGCTTCAATGTCGGCTTTCCCTTCGGAGCGCGGCATGAGCGGCGTCCCGCGAAAATCGATCTTGGTGGAAGCCCTGTCGCGATAATTCACGGCCTGCACGGTTCGCGACACGCGGATATTTATGAGAGATGGCGACTGTGAATCGCGCGTGCGTTCGCGCTCGCGCTGTTGCGGAACGGCGTACGTGGCGTACATACACAGCAGGCCCAAGGCCGAGGTATACACAAATTTATTCATACTTCCTCGATTCTCTCGAAGGTCAATTGCGTAGGTGCATCACCCCGGCTTGTGATTTTATCCTTCAGATGAACGGTGCCTATCGGGGGAAGACCGTATAACTCGAAGGATGTCACGAGCCGGTCAGTGACGTGAATTTGTGCGCGACGGAGTGGGCTTATGGACGTCCCATGGGGTGCGGGACGGTTGCCTCGCGATTTTTTGCTTTCAACTCTCTATAGATTTGCAGCTCACGATCGGCATCCGCTGCACGCGATTCCTTGCGATACGCGCTTTGCAGTTGATAGTGGACATAGTCGGTTTGCGGCAGCGCGCGGGCCGCGGCCTCCAAATGGGTTACAGCTTCCAGAACTTTTCCGGCGTCGAGCAGCAGCTTACCTAATTGATATTGCGCGTTGCCGTTGTCGGGATGCGTGGTAATGACCGAGCGGAAAAGTTCCATGGCTTCGGACGGTTTCGCCTGCTGCATACAAATATAACCGAGGCCAACTTTTGCGTCGGCATCATCAGGATTCAATTTCAAGGCAGCGGTGAATTCCTCGGTTGCTTCGTTTTCATGTTCCCAGCGGAGTTGCGCCAGGCCGGCGAAGTAACGTGCTTTTTCAAGTTGCGGGTCGCGATCGAGAGCGCGATGAAAGGTCTGCACGGCGCGAGAATAATCGCCCATGTCGGTCCAGAGTTGACCGACAAGAACGAGGGCGTCAGGAGAGAGATCGGATTTTTCGTATACCTCCAGAACCTGAGTTGCATGACCAAGTTCACCAAGCCGGGATAGCGAAGCAGCCCAGGCATAGCCGAGCGTGGAATCCTGCGTGGCGCGTTGGCCGAGGGGCGCGATGGTTTCAGCGGCTTCGCGATACTTGTCGAGCGCAAAATAGGCCGAACCCATCATGGCTCGCACCCCGGCATTGGAGGGATCGCCAGCCAGAACTTGCGAAAGCGCGCGAACGCATTCCTGATAATTTTGCACGCGGAAAGCGGCTACGCCCAAGTTGCGCAACAAGCCCGGAACGGTGGGGTCCCAACGCTCGGCTTCCTGATAGTGGGAGAGCGCGGAAGAATAGTCGCGGCGAATGGCCTCGGAAGTGGCAAGGTCGTTGAAACTGCTGCCTAAAATTAGCCGGAGCCGATTTTCCTCGGTAACCGCGGCTTTCTGGGTCTCTTCGGAGAGCCCAGAGCGCGCCAGGACGGAGGGATCGAGAGGCACGGTGGGGTCGACGGGTTGAGAGGACAGCTCCATCGCTTGATCATCTTGACTGTTCAGGAGCGCGACGACCGCAGCCGGTGAGACCGAGCCTTCCTCAGAGGCCTTGCCGGCGACTTGTTGTTGAGCTTCCGCGAGCGATTGCTTCTGGAACTCGCGGGCTTTTTCAAGATATGGCGCCGCCTGATCGGCGCGCCCGCTGGCGGTAAGGATGCGGCCAAGGGTTATATAGGCACGGCGTACCTGGTAGTTTCCGCGGGATTCATCTTTTCCGGTGAGCTCGATACTCTTGCGAAGGTAGGCCTCGGAGTGAACGGGGTCTCCCTGAGAATAGGCATTGAGGCCAAGGAAAAGCCACGGCTCTGGCCAGGACGGGTCGATTTCCGTAGCGACTTTAAGATGTACGTTGGCCTCATCGTAGCGACGGTCGTTCGAATCCAGGTAGCCGAGAAAATAATTGGCCAGGAAGTCGCGGGGGTAATTGCTGATTTCGGTCACAAATTCCTGGCGAATTTCCGGAGTGTCCGTCCATTCATTTTTCCAGAGCAGCGCCAAGCCTAGGAAATAGTGCGCGTGAGGCGTGCGGGTATCGAGGGCTACAGCCCTTTGGAGCTCGCGGATGGCGTCGTCCTGCATTTCAGCATCGCGATAGGCGTGGCCGAAGAACACATGAAGAGAGCCGGAATCGCCCATTAACGCGACGATATTGGCGAAGACCTGGGCAGCTTTTTTCTTGCTTTCGGGATCTTTCAAATCCAGTAGTGAGACGCCCAACGCATAGGCAGGTTCGAACTCCGGCTGGATCTGGACCACGTGTTCGAAGGATTCCACAGCCTTTCGGTAATCTCGTTTTTTCATCCACGCTTTGCCCTGGATATTGAAGGCGCGCGGGTTATTGGGGTCGATCAGTAAAGCCTTGGAGGCCTCGACCAAGGTGTCGTCGGGCCGATTGAGATATAGATAGCAGGTGGCCAAACCCACGTGGGTTTCCGCGGCGTCTTCTAGAGAAATGGAACGCTGGTAGAGGTCGATCGCCTGCGGAAAGGCCCCTTCGGTGGTGCGAATATTGGCCAATTTGCGAAAGGCGAGTGCCAAGACCTGATAATTCGTGCTGGCGACGGCGGCGGGATCGCCTGTGTCGCGGGCCGCGGCGGCGGCGCGGAGGCGGTTCTGCAAATCATCGAGCCCGGCCGCGGAGCTGGAAGGCTTGGTGGCACGGCGCTGGTCAGTTTGGCCGGGCGATGGCGCTTGGGAGGCAGCCCGGTGCGCAAAAAGAAGCGAAACGCAGACAAGGGCGAGGCAGCGGACGAAAGTGCCCTGGTGAGCGCGTAGAGCGCAATAGTCGGTATCAGGGGTGCGGGTCATGATGAACGTTTGTCTAGCGATTTTAACAATAGACTCGCGGAACGAGGATGAAATCTGCGTTCGACCAAGATTACCTGCCGGCACAAATAACTCTTTCGAGTTGGGAAAACTCTATTGGAAATCGACACGAATACAAAAAAAAGACGGGGCCCGTTACGTCAGGCCCCGCCGGTACGTTGAACGTCGCGAAACTGGGTGCGTCAGAAGGTTAGCTTCAGCCCGTACTGCAGTTCGCGCGCTGGCCTGGTGACGGTGGTCGATCCGAAGCCCTTGTTGGCGCCGCCGATTCCGGGGTTGGTGTTGCCGTAAGCGCTGATGACGTTATTAGCTGGGCTGCAGGGCTCATAGAAGCCCTTGGCATTCTGCGCACCGCAGTATACGCCGCTGCCGTTGTAGAAGGCGCCGGAGCCGTTATTGCCGCCCGTACCCTGAATCCAGGTAGCGTCAAAGTTCGGGTGGTTAAAGGCGTTGAAGAAGTCCATGCTGAAACGCAAGCGGAACCTCTCCTTGATCTGCCAGTTCTTGGACAGCTCCATATCCGCGTTGACGTAGTGCGGACCCTGGCAGGCGCCGCGAGGAGCGGTTCCCACCGTTCCGATCTGGTATCCGATTAGCGTAAACGCGTTCGGATTGAAAATCTGGGGACCAGACACACCGGCATTGCAGGACGTTCCTGGTACCTTGTCAGGACGCTGGTTGTTGCCGTAGCCGGATCCAGTCAGCGAATTCAAGCCGCCGCAAGGGAATGGCAGGTTGTGGTTAAAGAACGGGTAGTTGCACTGGGGCGTTGACGCCGTGGGATCCAGCAACGCAGTAGCAGCGCCTACGCCGTTTTGATACACGGTAATTGAGTTGCCGTTTTCGGCGGTGAAAATGGTGTTGAATTCCCATCCGCCAGCCGTTTGGCGCAAAAGTTCATTCCTATGCTCGAGCTTAGGAAGGAAGACTACTTCGTTCAAGACGAAGATGTTCGGGCGGTTAATGGTGGAGTTACCCTTATCGGCTTGCAGATTCTGGATGTCCGTAAAGCTCCCTTGGCTCGCCCCACCGTTTGCAGCATCCTCTTCGATGTTAGAAATCGTGTGCGAATAGGTATAAGCCGCCTGGAGAGTCGTGAAATTGCTCAGCTTGGAGCGGAACAACACCTGAAGCGCGTGGTAACTCGCGTGACCGTCGCGGCTGAAGTAGTTAATGGCCGCAAAGTTGGAAGCCGGCCGCAAAACGTTGATGCTGGGAGTGGCCCCCTGAGGGGTGCCACCCAGGAACGCGCCCAGAGGGAAGAGGCTATCGGGCACCTGGTTGATGTCGTAAGTCGAGGTCTGGTGGATACCGACGTTACCAACATATCCGACCTGAAGCGCCGTGTTGCGAGCCAACTGCTGCTCGATAGAGACGTTCCACTGCCACGAGTTGGGTGTCACGGCGCGCGGCGAGCGACCGTTGCTCGGTGAGGTGGAAGCGCCCGCCAGGGATACAGCAGTGTCGAGCGGCCGATTTGTGTTGGCACCGATGGCAAAGGGTGCTGTGTCAGAAAGACCTACTTGTGGGCTGACTCGTTCGCGCTGATAGAACTGTCCGCCGCCGAAGCGCAGGGCCGTCTTGCTGTTGCCGAAGATGTCCCAGGCAATGCCGACACGCGGAGCGATATTATGATTGGCGTTGCTGTTTAAGGCGCGGTTAACGCCCGGAGTTCCGGCGCTCAACGGCAAACCTGTCGCTGCAGCTGCGGCCGCGCAGAAATTAGTACCGGGCACCACCACTACGCCGTTGCAAGCGTCTGCCGGATTGCCAGCGGGATTATAGGCGGCGAGGCTGAAAGAGGCCATCTGGTTGGTATCGTCGTAAGGTTCACGAAGGAATGACCACCGGAAGCCGTAGTTGACCGTGACATTGCGCCTAATCCGCCACGTGTCGCCGACGTAAAACTCGATGTCGTGCCAACGGCCCTGATCCACCGGGTTAATGTTGGTTTCGCTTACGCCTTGAATCTGTTGTGGGCAGCCCGGAGCATTGGCCGTTTTGAGGCAAGTTGCAGAATTGTAGGCTAGCGGCGTTCCGGCACCTGGGAGCAGCACGTTAGTCAAGGCGTTGCCTGTGACTATAGTTTGTCCCCAGCCGTTGTTGCTGATGCCGAAGGTGGGTCGGTCGCTGCCTCCGAACTGATTTTCCACCTTCTGGTTGGAGCTGAAATTGCCGCCAAACTTCCAGGCGTGATTGCCCTGGATCTTGGTCAAGTTATCCTGATAGGTGTACAGGTTCATGTGGTTGCCGTAACCGACGATGGCCCAGATGGAGGCGAAATTTCCGTAGTTTTGCAGGCCGCCCCAGACAGTCGGGAGACCTCCGGCGGTTTTACCCGAGGCTGGCCAGACAGGCGGCATGGCCGCATCAAATTGCGCACCTAAGGTGGGGTCCGTGCCGCCCGGAGTGACGATAATGGCATTGTGCGCGTAACCGAATTCAAAGTCGTTGACTAGTGAACCGCTGAGTTGGGTAGTCAGCTTGCCCATGATGCTCTTGGAGGGCTGCTGCCAGCTACCTTGATAAGTTGCAAACGGATCGTCACCCCAGCCGAAGGCGTTGTTGGGGGCAGGGAAACTCCAGGCGTCCTGGGTGTATCGAAAAGTGATGCGATTCATTCTGCTCACGTCATAGTCGAGGCGAATGTTTTCCTCGCGCCAGGGGACGCGGCTGCTCTGGTTCTGCGCAAAGTTGATGTCCGTTCCTGGAATGACGGAGCTACGGTTTGGAAGCGGATAGTAGGCGGCGAGAAGCTGGCCTACTGGATCCGGGTTAGCAACAGCGTACGGATTTCCGGCTTGCTGAAACCCAACGGGAATATTTGAGGTGGCCGTGTACGGCCCGCCCTTCACTGCCTGGGTGAAGGTTGCCGGCGGCGGGGCGCCGCAGGTGGTATTGGCAGTGGCGTTTCCACCGGCGTTTAGAGAAGCCAGCGCAGAAGTTACATCAGCGCTGAAATCGCCGGCGCGTTCGGCGGCCGTGGGCACGCAAGTTTGCACCAGGTTACCGCGGATGTCGCGATTCCATTCCTCATTCCACCAGAAGAAGAGCTTGTTCTTCAAAATCGGTCCACCAACGAAGTAGCCCCAGTCGTTGCGGCGCAGCGGCGGCTTCGCGACACCAGCCGCGTCATTGGCGAAGTTGTTGGCATTCAGTGCATCGTTACGGCCTTCGTAAAAGACACCGCCGTGGAATTGATTTTCACCGCTGCGAGTGGTGATGCTGATGATGGCGCCGGAAGCTTGCCCGTATTCCGGTCCGTAGGAATTCGTGAGCATCTTGAATTCAGCGATGGCATCGACAGAAGGATAAATAAGGATGGTGCGGTTGGAGCCCACGTCGTTGTTGTTTACACCGTCAATCAAAAACAAGTTGTTGGTGCTGGGGTTGCCGTTCACCGAGAAGTCTGAACCACCCTGCAAACCTTTATCCTTGGCGTCGAACTGGTTGTTGGCGGAGACGCCGGGTTGGAGCTGCGTCAATTCCATGAAGTTGCGACCGTTCAAGGGAAGTTCGCGAACCTGCGTACCCTCGATAACCGCTCCGACATCGGCGGTGGTGGTCTGCACCTGAATGTCGCTGGCTTCGACGCTGATCACTTCAGTGGCCGCGCCCAAGCGCAACCTGGCGTTCACTTCGGTGGTGGTCGAGACGTGGACTTCCACGTCTTTGGCGACGTACTCCTTGAAATTACCCGCCGTGATCGACAGTTCGTAAGTACCAACGCTCACATTACCGAAGCTGAACGTTCCTGTCTCCGTGGTGGTAGTCTCCGTGGTGGCGTTGGTGCCGACATCGCGAAGCTTAACCGTCGCACCTGGAACAGCAGCTCCGCTGGGGTCGGTTACCGCTCCGCGCACCGCTCCGGCGTAGTTCTGCGCATAGGCTGCGAAGGGTAAGAGGACGAGGACAAGAACAGCGATTAACACGCCTGCGACGATCCACATCGCGCTAGGGCGGTTTTCCGGGCTAGATTGATTCTTCATTTACGTTCCACCTCGAGGAGTATTTTCACTCGGCATCTCGTCAAAAAGCCGACGCACCCACCCGGCGCGCGGGAGTTTTGAAGCTATGCCGATCAAAATTTGAAAGAAATTAGGCCCACACCCATGGGTCTTTCGGTAATACTTTTATACTATGAGCTATATATCACTTCGAGCCCATTGGTTGTCAAGCGAAAATATGGATATTCTGGATAAAAATATTGTTATTCTAAATTTTCCCACCGGCGACTGGTGTTGCGCCGCGCGAAGCATATTGAAATCCGTTTCAAAATACCTTTTTCCATAGTCCAGCGCCAAAATCGAAGGCGTTTTAGGCAAAAAGTTGCAGAAGATTTCCACCAAGTGGGGCGGCACTGCACAGCAGGACCTGGAGAGATTATGGGTGGGCGACGATGCCCATGGGTGAAACCTGGATGGACGACGGACCTTTCGCAGCCCCGCTGGCTTCTTTCGCCTCCTGCGCCTTCATTTGTTCATAGATCTGCAGTTGTTCTTTGGCTTTGTCGGGGACGTTAGAACGCGAATAGGCCAGCGCCAACTGGTAATGATTTTGCGCTTCCGTGGGAGCCAGGAGAGCAGCCAGTTTCAGGGCGCCGACCGCGCACGCTAAATCACCGGCCTGCAAACACAATGAACCGAGAGCCGCCTGGGCATCGGGGTTGTTGGGGTTGCCGGACACGCTCAATGACAAACTCTGCATGGCACCGCTGACATCGCCGCCGAGTTTTTGAATCATGCCCAGGTAATACAAGGCGCCAGGATCTTTCGGATGTTGTCTTAAACAAATGTCCACATGCTTTCTGGCGGCCTGAAAGTTGTGCTCATTGTTAAAAGCGATATCCACAAGGATAAGGTTCATTTCGCGGTCATCAGGGTGCGCTGCCAGCACTCGTTCGGCGTCGGACTTGGCTCCGTCCCAGTCTTTCTGGCCGAAAAGCGCCAACGCCAGCAGATAGGTTGCACGCAGATCATCAGGCTCGAGGGCGTGGAGTTCCTGAGCATTGTGGAGGGCGGCCTCAGACTGATTGGCGTGCAACTGCGCCGACGCCAAGCCGTAGAGAATGTCCGGGCGCTTGGGAGCAATTTTGGCCGCCCGCGAGAAAGCCTCGGCCGCCGCGGGCCAGTCCAATTGTTGACTGGCCACTTTTCCAGCAGCGACTAGAGCTCCCACGGATTCGGGCGTGCGCGCAAGGATGCTTTCAAGTTTTCTCTGGGCTTCGTCGAGTTGACCTAAACCGGCGTCGGTAAGCGCGGAATCGACCAACAGACGATCCGTGACGGGCTGTTTCGACTGGGCAAGCACCAGCAACTGTTGCGCACTCTTGAAGTCTTTGTGAGCGAGAAAAAATTCGACTAATTCCGGAACAAGGTCGGGTTCCTTCTCCGAAATTTGCAACATTCCTTGAATTTCCAAGGAAGCTTTTTCCGGCTGCCCAAGGCCGAAATAGTCCGCGGCGAGTGTCGGCAAAAGTTCCGCGGTGCGTTTTTGCACAGGAATATTCCCAGCGGCTTCAATGGATTTAGCAAATTCCCCGGCGGCCAGATACAGTTTTGCAAGCGCGAGATTGGCGCGGAGGTCATGCGGAGCAAGCTTGGCGGCTCCGCTGTAGGCCCCCAATGCCAAGTCGGGTTTCCCTTCTGCGAGGTAGGCGTCACCCAGATTCAGCCGCGGTTCGAGCAGACCTGGCGCGCCAGTTATGGCCTCCTGCAATGCCTCTTCCGCTTGCTTATTGCGTTCCTGGCGAAGATAGACGATGCCTAACAGGCTGTTCGCTTTGGGGGAATGCGGAAGCTTAATGAGATAGCGATGCAGGAGCTGTTCGGCTTCGTCAAACTTTCCCTGTTGTATTAAAGAAGATATGCGGGTCAGTTCGGAACTTTGGGCGAGTGGGCCATTAGGCAAACAGAGAAGCGCGATGCAAGACCACAGAACAATCAGCCGCCAAATTTTGGCAAATGGCTGTCGCACAAAGAAATTATGGGAGCCAATGCTCAAAGAAATCCTCTTTCAGCAGATCTTAGCCGACTGCAGCAAAACAAACTAGCGAGCTAAGAGCTTTCTCCGCTGCGGGCTTTCCCCTAGAATCGTGTGGGTCAATAATTTTATATATGCGCTTGTTTTCCGTGGTGGTCACGCTGTTACTCTTCCCGGCGTTGGTTTGCGCCCAAACTCCACTCATTCATTTTCGTGAAGCCGGCAAAGAGGCTGGACTCACTACCGTGCCCTTCAGCTCCATGAAACAGCGTTATGTGGTGGAAACGATTTCCGGAGGCGTGGCGCTCTTTGATTGCGATAACGATGGGAAGTTGGACATCCTGGTAGCCAACGACGCCACCATCGAACAAGCCAAGAGCGGTGGCGTACCCATGGTTACGCTGTACCACCAGGGCGAAAATTTAAAATTCACCGACATAACTAAAGAGGCCGGGCTGACGCATAAGGGCTGGGGCATGGGCATTGCCGTCGCGGATTATGACAACGACGGTTTGCCGGACATCTATGTCACCGGAGATGGCGGCAACGTGCTGTATCACAACCTGGGCAACTGCAAATTTGAAGATGTCACTCAGAAGGCCGGCGTCGCGGGCGGCGGTTTCAGCGCCGGAGCGGCGTGGGCCGACTATGATCGCGACGGACACCTGGATTTATTTGTGTCGCGTTACGTGCATACCGACCTGGATCATTTGCCAACCGCGGAAAATCCCTCCAAGAATTTCTTCCATAAAGGCTTGCCGGTCGAAAATCCCTGGACCATGGATGGCGAAAGCGACTTCTTATTTCACAATCGCGGCGACGGAACGTTTGAGGAGGTGTCCAAGAAGGCTGGCGTAGACGACCCGTCGCGTCGCTTTGGTTTGGGCGTGGTATGGGGTGATTACGATAATCAAGGATGGCCGGACCTGCTGGTGGCCAACGACACCGGGCCCAATTTTCTTTATCGCAATAAACACGACGGCACGTTTGAAGAAGTAGCCATGCTTTCGGGAGTAGCCTTGAATGCCGAAGGCCACGAAGTTGGGAACATGGGCGTCGATATGGGTGATTTTGACCGCGACGGAAGACTTGATTTCGCAATTACCGATTATGCCGATCAGCCAAAAGGACTCTACCTCAATCAAGGTGACCGAGGATTCATCGATCTGACCTATTCAGCCAAGATCGCGCAAAGTTCGTTGCCTTATGTTTCCTGGGGAACAGGTTTCGCGGATTTCGACAACGATGGCCTGCCCGATCTGGTTATCGCCAGCGGCCATGTTTATCCGGATGTAGACACCGTTCCAAACAACGTCAAATATCGCGAACCGCTTTTGCTTTACCACAACAAAGGGGATCGAACATTCGATGAAATCGCAGGCCCTGCGGGATTAAACGATGGAGCGCTGCAATCGCGACGAGGCGTGGCTTTCGGCGACATCAACAATGATGGCAACATCGATATGGTGATTTTCAATGTTGGAGCGCCGCCATCTCTATTTATAAACGACACAAAAAATTCCAATCATCGCGTTCTTTTCAAATTAATCGGAACGAAAAGTAATCGCGGAGCGGTGGGTGCCAGGATCACCGTTACTTCCGCGTCCCGGATGCAGATCGAAGAAGTGAAGGCCGGTTCCAGCTATATTTCGACCAGTGATCCGCGCTTGCACTTCGGATTGGCAGGCGACGCGGTGATGAGCAAAGTGGAAATTCGCTGGCCAAACGGTGGCATTGAAACTCTGCAGAATGTTTCCGCCGACGCTATTTACACCATTGTCGAAGGCCAAGGTATAAAGAGCAGTGTCAAACTTCCAGCTCCGGCCGCGCGCTGAAGCCTCATCATCTATTAGGCAATTAATTTAGGATCTGAATGGCCCGGCTAGGGATCGCTAAATTCGCCTTGGCGCGGCCATTCGTGATGGCGTCAAACGCGCCGACGCTGGCGCAGTGGACGACAAAACCGCAGGACCGGTAGAAGCGCGAACTACAAATTCTGGTTCGATGGCAATCTCAGGCACGTATTCCGCGGTGCCCTCGATCTGGTCAATCACAGTTTTGGCGGCGATTTGACCCATGCGTTGCAGCGGCTGACGCACGGTGGTAAGTCCCGGGCTGTTGAAGGCGGCGCTGGGAATATCATCGAATCCAACTACGGAAATGTCATCCGGGACGCGCAAACCCGCCTCGTGGAAGGCCCAGATGGCGCCAATGGCGGAAATGTCGTTGTAAGCCAGTAAAGCCGTGAACGGCTTCTTGCGCTCCAGAAGCTGTTTGGCAAACGGATAGCCTACCCGGGGAGTCGAGTCGATGCTATCGATTTGAATGACTAAATTGGGATCGATGCGAAGACCAAAATCAGCGGCTACCTCGCAGATAGCCTTCCAGCGATGAGCGGCGTCCGAACTCACCACCGCGCCCTTCAGGAAGGCAATGTCTCGATGGCCAAGCTTCACCAGATGGGACAATGCCAGCTCTGCTGCCAAGTGATGGTCCAAGATTATGTTGGTTACCCCGTCGACGCGCTCATGGCCTGACACCGCGACGGTAGGCAGAGCTAACTTATCCTTAATAGAGGTGTCCGTGGTGATGAAACCCTCGACACCCCGCGACATGAGCATTTGCGCGTAGGTGTGCAGCAGTTTCTGATCGTGACGGTGAATCACGGTGAGGAAGAAAAAATTGTGTTTTCGGAGATATTCTTCGATGCCGCTGATGATCATAGCGCCGTAAGCGTCGCCAATTTCTTCTGCTATAACGCCAATCGTGTAAGTGCGTTGCAAACGTAAAGAACGGGCAAAGTAGTTTGGCTTATAGTTCAGTTCTTTAGCGGCGGCCAGAATTCGTTGCTTGGTTCTTTCGGGGATGGACCGGGCGGCCGCGGAGTTATTGAGTGCCGCGGAAACCGTACCGGGCGTCAGATTTAACTGGCTGGCGATAGTTTTTAGCGTTACTTTCCGCTCGCCTTGGCGCTTATTGTTGTTTGTAGCCAACGCAGTCACCCATTAAGTCGCGCAGAACCGGCGCAAGGAAAACACTGTACATCATATATAGCGGCATGCCGTACCGATTTCTCGATGCGAGCGGTGTATTCAGAATAACATTATTCTCTTGGAAGATTGCCAATATTTGGCGGACCAAGGCATTTTGGGGCGCATTCAAACCGTTTGGCAAAATAGTCGCAGATCGACGAGCCTAAGTTGGGCCGGTTTGATTGGAGCTGGGGCGTACGAGGACGGGTAACAACACAATATTATAATCTGAAGATTCCGGCGTTCGCTCGTCAACCCCTCGGGGTAAGCTTTTCCGGTGTGAATTCATGCTAACGTGCGGGAGACGTTGCGGAGAAATCCTTCTACCACGCGGGGCTCGTGAGCTTTCGTCCATCGTTCCACCAACACTGCAAACACTTCGCGAAAACGGTCGCGCTGATGGCGCTGGGAGCCACCGTTGCCAATGCCCAGGGAGGCCACCCGCAGCCGCCCCCTCCTCCGGCGGGAGCGAAGGCCACGAAATGCAAGGGCCGGCCAGTTCCGCAACTGGAAGACGTGACTGCAAAAACGGGAATTACCTTCAAGCACGCGGCCGACCCGGCTAAGAAATATATTGTGGAATCGATGAGCGGCGGCGTAATCGTATTCGACTACGATCGCGATGGATGGCCGGACATTTATTTCACGAATGCCCCGACGGTGGAAATGGCCATCAAGGGGCAGAAAACTCGCGGCGCGCTGTATCACAACAATCACGACGGAACGTTCACCGATGTTACGGACAAAGCCCGATTGACGTCATCGTGCTTCGCAATGGGCGGGGCGGTCGGGGATTATGACAACGACGGCTGGCCCGACTTATATGTAACCTGCCTGGGCGGAAATGTTCTTTATCACAACAATGGCGACGGAACGTTCACGGACGTGACTGCCAAGGCTGGCGTGGCGGACGGCCGCTGGTCAACCGGGGCGGCCTTTGGCGATTACGACGGGGACGGATTCGTCGACTTGATGGTTAGCAACTACGTGGACTTTCGCCTGAATGATCTTCCGGGATTTGGCAGTTCGCCGAACTGCAAATTCCGCGGCATCGATGTGCAGTGCGGCCCGCGAGGGCTGAAAGGCGCGGGCGATTCTCTGTTTCACAATAATGGCGACGGAACGTTTACTGACGTATCGAAGAGCGCCGGCGTCAGCGATCCAAACGGATATTACGGCATGGGAGTGGTGTGGGCGGATTTTAACCATACGGGGCGACCGGATATTTATGTGGCGAACGATTCCACTCCAAAATTTCTATACAAGAATCTAGGTAACGGAAAGTTTAAGGAGATCGGACTGGAAAGCGGAACGGCCGTCAGCGAAGACGGTTCTGAGCAGGCCTCCATGGGCATTGCCATTGGCGATTATATGCATACCGGCAGGCCATCCATCTATGTGACGAATTTCTCCGACGAAAATAACTCGCTTTATCGCAACGATGGAGACTGGAATTTCACCGACGTCTCCTACCAATCGGGAGCAGCGTTACCTTCTTTGCCGTGGGTGAAGTGGGGCACGGCGTTTGTGGATATCGATAACGATGGGTGGCTGGACCTGATTACCGTAAGCGGGCATGTTTATCCGCAGGTGGATACTCTGCCTTCCGGCGGAGGTTATCGTCAGCCCAAGCTTTTGCAACTCAATCAGAAGGATGGCACGTTTTGCGATGCAAGCGACCAGGCTGGTCCGGCGTTGCAAGAAAAACGTGTGTCGCGCGGGCTCGCGGTGGCGGATCTCTTCAACGATGGAAACATGGATGTGGTCGTCGGAGACCTGGACGGCAGTCCCATGATTCTGAGAAACCACGGGGTACCGGGACAACACTGGGTGAGTTTTGAGTTGGCAGGCACAAAAAGCAATCGCCTGGCCCTGAATGCGCGAATTAAAATCGTCGCGGGCGGAATGACTCAAACGCAGGAGATTCACAGCGGGGGGAGTTACCTATCGCAAAATGATTTGCGGGTGCATTTTGGATTAGGGCGCGCAGAGAAAATCGCCAGCGTTGAAATTCGCTGGCCTTCCGGGAAAGCGGAAAATCTGGGAGAGCTGGCAGTGGACCATTTTTATTCTGTGCTTGAAGGGGAAGGCGTGGTGCCCGCGGAGCACATTCGTCCGGCGGGAGTGAAACGCCAGTAATCGTGGTTTGCCCAGAGTGGGCAGCACGAGGTGAGTATTAGCCTTTGGCGCGGTCTTTGACCTGCTTCGCTAATTTTTCAATTTGTTGCGCTTTTTTAACCACCGACACCGACAGCGTTGAATTTGCGTCGGATCGTTCAACTTGTTCCTTTAATTCACCGATTAGTTCGTAAAGTTTTTCGACATCCGCTTTTATTTCAGCCTGATTCTCACGATTCAGTTTTTTTGCGTCAGGCGGCGTTTGCTCCGGGCCTTGCAAACCGGGCGGGTAATTTGGATTTGGCGCATTCGGGGAGGGCCTGGGTACTATCGGTGGAGGTGTTGGATGCCCTTGAGGAGTGACCGAAGACCCCGTGCTCATCAGAATTACCGCGGCTATGGAAATAATCGTTAGACTACGACGCGAGCGGAACATGAACACCCCCAAGCAAATCTGCCGTTATGAAACGGATAGTAGCTCCAGAAAATGTGAATGACTAGAGGTGATTTGCATCGCAGCGCGAAGGTGAGACAGGCCTTTAAGGACTCAGCGGGCCTCGACGGTTCCTTGTAGTTCAGCGGCAAGAGATGTCGCGTTGTAGAGCGTCCGCAATAGTTCCGTGATGACGCCGGTTTCCACCGAAACGGCGCGAGCGGCTTCATCGCTGTAAACGTAGTCTCCGATTAGAGACTCAATGTTGCCGTCGAAGATCAGTCCCACGATTTCGGCATTGCGATTGATCACCGGGGAACCTGAATTTCCCCCGGTAATATCGGTGGTCGACACAAAGTTCACGGGCGTTGACAAATTCAACTTCTCGCGTCCCGCAACGTAGCGGGGCGGAAGTGCGAATGGCCCCTTAGAGTCGAAACTCAAAGATCGGTCGTACAATCCATAGAGGGTAGTTTTGTACGGGGCTTTCGTGCCGTTCATCGGGTAGCCCTTAACCTGGCCGAACGAAAGGCGCAGCGTAAAAGTGGCATCTGGATAGGTATTCTTCCCATAGACCGCGAAGCGTGCCTTCCCGAGCTTTTCGCCCGACTGTTGAAGGACGCTTTCCACATTCTCTTCATGCCACTTTAGGTTTTCCCGGCGGACGGGGTCCAGGTTGCGTTCCATCATAATCATCGGATCAGTAGATGCAGCCACCGCGGATTCCCCGCCTTGCACCAATTGCTTTCTAAATTCCGGGTCGGCTAGCTTTGTTCCGTGCGCAAGTTCAGTGGCAGCATCTTTCGGAGTGCGTCCGTTGAGCACAATCTTTACAAACGGATCATCGGCTCCTAATTCCTCTTTAGCTTGTTCCAAAGAAGCGGTCATACGCGCGGTTTCAAAACCAGGATAAATAGGCGCCGGAGAGAACAACTCGAACCTGGTGGAATCGAGCTGCGAGTCGTGGTATCCGTCGAGCCGCTCTCCATCTGGCTTCTTAATCTCCACCACGTATTCCACGATTCTGGCTCCCAGATTTGCAAGCTGAGAATCCGTATTCTGAAACAGGGACTGCTTCACTCGGGTGGAATCTTTCCTCATGGCCTCGGCGATGGCGTCCCAAGCTCCGCCGTACTCTTGTTTCAGCTCGGGATGGGCCAACACCTTAGCCTTGAAGTCTTCCTCATCAGTTTTTTTCTTGGCCATAACATTTTTGTCGAGGAGACCCTTATAGCGGCCTTCGGCAGCCTTCAAACCGTTTTGCAGGCCGAAAATTCTTGTACTGGCTTGGCGAGACTGCTCGTCCCCGAGGGCTGCGTAGACCATCAGCGCGGCGATGCGGTGTTTAGCCCGTTTTATCAGGTTAGGCGTAAAGTAATCTCGATCGAATTCCAGCTGAGCAACAGTGTCGAGGCGTTGCGTCAATCCCGGGTGGCCAGCGACAAAAACCAATTCATTCTCGCCCGCTCCCTTGGGATTCCATTTGAGATAATCTTTAACCTCAATGGGCTTGCCGTTTTCATAAATCCGAAATAACGCAAAATCGACATCGTATCTGGGATAGGTAAAGTTGTCGGGATCGCCTCCGAAAAAAGCGATTTGATCTTCAGGGGCGAACACAATGCGGACATCGGTGTATTTCTTGTAGCGGTAAAGCCAATATTCGCTTCCTTGATAAAGCGTAACAATGTCAGAGCGTAAGCCGGTTTTTTCAGTGCTCTCGCGCTCGATCTCGGCCATGACTGCTTTGCGTGCGGCAAATTCCTCTTTTTCCGTCTTCATACCGGTCAGCTTCGAGCGCACGCGTTCCGTGACATTTTCCATGGAGACAAGTACATTTACTTCCAGATCAGGTGATTTGATTTCTTTGTCAGGGGTCGCCGCATAAAAACCATCCTTGATGTAGTCGTGCTCCGGCGTAGAACTTTTCTGCAACTGTCCGCGGGCCACGTGGTGATTGGTAAGCACCAGACCATGAGCACTCACAAACGATCCAGAACCTCCATCATTGAATCGCACGCAGGAGAGTCTGACGTGATCGAGCCACTGCTGCGTTGGCACGAAGTGATATTTGTCTTGCAATTGCTTTACGGGCAAATTGTCAAAGGTCCACATCCCTTCATCGGCGCGCGAAGGAATGCTCGCAACTGATATTACGATTAACACTATGACGATGGTCAACGAAGCGCTGCAGATATTGGACTTCTGCTTCCCAAATCTTTCCAAGAGATTCATATTAAGCCTCGTATATAAATCCGCCGCGTCAGATTTAACTTTTCGGAGTTTCGTACAGACAAATTTTAGGTGGCCCGTTACGTGGAACGAAAAGACAGCCTGACTTCTTAACAGCACTGGTGCCTGCGGGGGGAATCGAACCGACGGGCCACATTGAAATTACGTAAGTTACAGAATCTATTAAACGCCAGAAACGCCAAAACAGCCAGAAATACATTTCGCGGTTACGCGGCGGTTACGCGGAGCTCTGTAAGGAATTTGTCGCCGGCAATAAAATAGCTGGTACCCATGAATTCATTTTCTAGTACGAAGACTAACTGAGCGCCGACCGAAGAATCCCTACAGGGGAGCTAACTGTTTCGCGGCGGCGACTATAGTCACGCAGATTGGATCGCGAACCAAATGTCTTTCGACCTTCCGAGTGAGGTTCGCAACCTGGAACAGAAGCGAGAAGATACTAGAAGTCATCAGTCATCTCATAAATGCCTCAGCACAATCAGGCAGCACGCAAGGTGGAGCATTCCAAGGAAGTTTTCAGCGTAACGCTCATAGCGGACAACTAAGCGCCGTAAGTTCTGCAACCAGGCAAACAATCTCTCGATTTTCCAGCGCCGGCGCCTGGAATGGAGGCAACGACCCGTTACCGACAAGTCAGACATAATCACCGTCGTGCAACTGAAATTAAGTGCCGCACCTTCGACTCAGACCGAACATATCGCCGGACTCGCTCCTCTGCCTCGCGGTCCGCGAGCGTCAACCGATCATGTTGGCGGAGATGCTCGGCCCAAGAAGCGACGACGAAGGTTTCGACATACTTATTCGCATTCTCCATGTCGCGGAAAATGCCCCAGCTCCGCGCGCCGTCGCGACGTCTGATTCGACCATGCTGGCGAACCGCCGCGAGGAACTCCGCGGCTTCTTCTGCAGCAACTTGATATTCGAGAGTGACAAGCACTGGGCCAAAGTCGTCGTCTGTCGGGAGGGCGTGGTCGTCAGTAGTGGGCAATCGCCAGTGATTCCAGGAAGTTAGGTCGACGGTTGTGTCTGGCAAGCGCAAGAATGGTGCCAATGCTGTTGTAGCAATGGTTCCCACACCCGCACACAAAAGAGCGGCACCGATGCCGAAACGCGCAGCGACAGCGCCCCAGGCCGCGCTTCCCGCAGCGACCGCTCCCTGGAAAACCAAAGTGGAAATCGCAAGGACGCGAGCCCGCACCCAGTCGGCGGCGTGGTTTAGAACGACAACATTGAAAAGCGAAAGGAAAACGATCCACGCAGATCCTGCGAGCAGCATGACTCCGCTCAGTGCAGGCAAAGATCTCAAAATGCTGGTGGCCAAAATGGCGAGCCCGAAAATGGCAACACCCCCGCTCACGACAGCTTCGGTCGACCAGCGGGATCGCGCGCGCTGCATTACGAGAGCACCCAACACCGCACCCAAGCCAAAGCATCCTAGCAGGAGGCCGTAGGCCGTCGGGTTGTTCTTTACGATGAGAGCGAGAGAAGGCAGTAGGGCCAGAAGCCCGCTCGCAAAGAACATCACCAGTCCCGAACGAGCGAGCAAAGTGCGGATGGCGGGTGAGTAACGGACATAGCGTATTGCCGCTACGGTTGCGCCTCTCACAGTTTCTGGTGGGGTGGTTCGTGTCTTGAGCGCTGGCTTCCAGCGCGCAACGACAAAGATTACGCCGATGAATGAAACGGCGTTCAGTAGGAATGCGGATCCTGCGCCTGCCGCCGCGATCAGCAGACCAGCAAGACCAGGTCCGACAGCGCGCGCGAAGTTAAATTCGATGCCGTTGAGTGCGGACGCAGCGGGAAGGTCCTCTTTCTTGACGAGATCTGGCAAGACGGCGCGCCAACTGGGCGACTCGAAAGCATCGCCAGCCGATAATGCAAAGGTCAGAATCAGCAGCGGCAGCGGTGAGACGAACCCAGCGAGAGTTAGTGCAGCGAGCACAAGGGCTACGCCAACCATCCAGGCCTCTGTGTAAAGGATTAATTTGCGGCGATCAACGATGTCACCGATAGCTCCCGCTGGAAGTGCGAAAATAAAGAACGGCAAAGCGGAGGCGGTCTGCGTAAGCGCGACGTACATCGGCCCAGCTTTCAGCGAAACCATGAGCCATGCGGCACCCACGCTCTGCATGAACGCGCCAATGTCAGAAACAACGCTCGCAAGAAGTAGATTGCGAAAAATTGGCGTATGAAATGGACGCCAAAGACTCGGGATTTCTGACGATCCAGGCATGTCACGACTGTCCGGCAGACTTTAAATTCAGTTCGCGTCTGTTGCTCGTTAAGTCGATGGCAGCGGCTGCTAGTGCGATGCGGGACGCGCACGCCGTCCGGCGCTAAACAACGCCAATCTATCCGCCACGACTCGCCTTACAGAATCAACCACTTGC
>Ga0307479_10000469_pt1 | contig 36048 bp, 22 predicted proteins | sample atmos_gasesECM4C_FD_203743 | JGI IMG/M metagenome (GOLD analysis project Ga0307479, IMG submission 203743) | Hardwood forest soil microbial communities from Morgan-Monroe State Forest, Indiana, United States - atmos_gasesECM4C_515 | ecosystem: Environmental > Terrestrial > Soil > Temperate...
AAGCCGCAGGGCAGCGGCATGGGGTTAGCCATCAGCCGTTCCATTGTGGAGTGGCACGGTGGCCGGTTGTGGGCGACCGCCAATGACGGACGAGGTGCAACTTTTTATTTCACGTTGCCAACCCATGTGACGGAGTCAGCATTGGTCATCTAGAGATGTTTTTTCGGACTTTTCATCATGCGACCGGACATGACAACATCTCTGGTACCAAAGTCGAGGCTGAGCCATGCGCCATACGGATGACGAATTGGCTGCGAACAGTTCCCGTCCCGAATTTCCAGAGTTTCTTCAGAACGTCGGGCGAAGGTCATTCCTCAGCAGCGTTGCTACCTTCCTGCTTGTTGCGGGACAAGCTTGCCGGCGGGCAGTTCAACCGGTTCCTGAGATCACTCTGGTACTGATTGATCAAACCTGGCTCGATCGTACCTTCCAGGGCCGGCGCAACCTGGAACTGGAGCAGTTCACCAAAGAGACCGGCATGCGGGTCAAGCTTTTCCCTTCACCCGAAGGGGCAGTAGAGACATTGGACGCATGGCGCAGCCTTCTGGAGAGTGGCGCGAAGATTCCAGACGTCTATGCCGTAGATGTGATCTGGCCAGGAATTCTTGCCGAAAATCTGCTCGATCTGAAGGCCTTGGTGCCTGCACAAGAGATCGCGTCGCATTTCCCCGAGCTGATCGCAAATAATACGGTGAGTGGCAAGTTGGTCGCACTGCCATGCCTGGTCGACGTCGGCTTGCTGTTTTATCGCACCGACCTGCTGAGACATTACGGATACCGCACCCCGCCGCGAACTTGGGAAGAGCTCGAAACCATGGCCGCGCGGATTCAGGCTGGCGAGCGGGCGAGAGGCAAAAAAGACTTCTGCGGTTTCGTGTGGGAGGGAGCATCGTCTGAGGCCGTGACCTGCAACGCTCTGGAATGGCAGGTTTCAGAGGGGGGTGGGCCAATCATCGAGAACAATATGGTGACGGTCAATAACCCGGAAACTGCCCGAGCATTGGAAAGAGCCGCAGGTTGGGCGGGCACCATATCACCGCCAGGCGTGGTCACATACAAAGAGTGGGACGCGTACAACATTTGGCAAGCAGGACAGGCAGCTTTCATGCGCAACTGGGCGACTTCGCATTTTGGAGAGCTTATCCAAGGGTCAATCACCAAGGACCAGTTTGATATAGCCTCCCTCCCTCGAGGGAGGGCCAGGATCGCCACCACAGTGGGGGGTAGAGCCTACGCTGTTTCCCGGCACTCGCTCTATCCGCGAGAGGCAGCTATGCTGGTTCGCTTCTTGTGCAGACCCGATACTCAACTCAATCGAATCCGAAAGATTGGCGGATCGCCAACTATACCTGAGTTGTACAGCGACCCCGGAATGCTGGCGGCAAATCCATATTTTTCAACCATTCTAAAGACCTATCGCAGCGACAAAGTCTGGCGGCCCTCTAAGGAAACGGGCGAGCGATATCCGGATCTCTCGCGCGCATACTACAGGACCGTCCACGAAATACTGGAAGGCAAGAAAACTGCCGCCAGCGCACTGTCCGATTTACAGGCCGAATTAATGCAAATCACCGGCCTGAACGGATCGGCTCCGGGCGCAAGCAGCGGACCTCATGGGAAGTCCGCTGTTTGGCGCGTGCCGCCATGCTACACAGATCCCACGGTGTCTTAAACGAAGTGAATACGATGCTACGCGGAACTTGAGGCGGAAGGATGGCACAAGACACTGCTGCGCACTTCCCGAATCGCGCACCACTCACGGGGACTCGTTCCCGGAATCACTTTCGTCTCGGGGAGTGGAAGATTGGGCCCTTTTTGACAGCGTGTTTCGCGGCCATCGTGCTCTTGATGATAGTTGGTGACGTCATCGCTGTGTTGCAGCTCGAGCGGGTCGAGACACGGGCCTGGCGTTTTTACCAAGCGGATCAAAAGTCTCTCGCTATCATGCATGTTTACCTGGATGTTGTGACCTTCCGCGACACCTTGACCGGTTTGGCGCAGGACCAAAATCCTCACGAATTTGCGTCCCGAGCCACTGCCTTGCGCGACAATTTCTTGAGAGACGTTACACACGCCCAACGGACCCTCAGCTCTGCGCCGGATGTCAGCCAAGACCCCACGATTCTGATTAGGCTGGAGACCGTGAGGGCGGCCTTGCCCTCGCAAGTTGACACTTTCTTGGAGCTGGTGAAAGTGGAGGACTGGCAAGCCGTACGCTTTCGATTGGCTGGTCAAGTGCAGCCTTTGATCGCATTGAGCTCATCGTTGGTGGCGGACGTCGAACAGGAGGTTGCACAAGAGCGTGCCCGGGCTCTGGAGAGCATTCAGCGGACGCGGCGCCAGCTTTACCTGGTGCTGCCTATAACAGCCCTGCTGATCTTGCTTATGGCCGCAATGCTGGGGTGGTACGCCACCCGCAGAATCAGCAGACCTCTTGCCCAGCTGGATGTAGGGGCGCAGGCATTAGCGCGCGGTGAATTTGGCTACGAGCTCGAGTTGAGGGGGAATGATGAACTCTCAGATCTGGCCAGAGCTTTCAATTACGCCGCCCAGCAGCTCCACAAGTTCTACGACGACATCAAGCGCAGCGAGGCTTATCTGGCAGAAAGCAAAGCCAAGCTTGAAGAGGCCCAGCGCATCGCCCATGTCGGCTACTGGGAACGGGACCTCGCGACCGACCGCATCATCTGGTCGGATGAAACCTATCGCATCTACGGACTCCCGCCGCAAGAAGACCCGATCGACTTAGCAGCGCTGCGGCAACGGATCCACCCCGAAGATTGGAAGTTTCTGTCTCAAGCACTCGACGAGGCACTCGGTGGGGGGGCCCGCTACAACATCGAGTATCGAGTGTTGCGGCCCACGGGAGAACTTCGCATCGTGCACAGTACCGGCGACGTGAAGAGTGACGCGTCAGGCCGGCCCTATAAGATGTTCGGTACGGTCCAGGACATTACTGATCGCAAGCGCGCGGAGGAAGCGCTTCAGCGAAGCCAGTTTTATATCAGTGAAGGGCAGCGCGTTGCCCATATGGGAAGTTGGGCCTTCAACGCAGCTGGATTCGAATACTGGTCCTCGGAGTTGTTTCGGATCCATGGTCTTGATCCGGTTGGCAAGCCGCCAACAGCAGAAGAATATTTGGCCCTTGTACACGCGGAGGATCGCGCGTTCATGAAACAAGGCATTGCGAAAATGTTGGATGACCACCTTCCATTCGACTTCACAAACCGAATTGTGCGGCCTGACGGAGAGATTCGTCACGTACGTTGTGTGGGTGTTCCGGTCACGCAAGGGGGGATTTTCCAGGGTTTCCTGGGGACAGGGATGGATGTTACCGATCAAGAGCGATTAACGGAGAAACTGCGCCTGAGTGAGTACTATCTCAGCGAAGGACAGCGCCTCGCCCATATGGGAAGTTGGGCATTTAACCCCTCCGGTTTTTTTGATTACTGGTCTCAGGAGCTGTTCGAGATTTATGGGCTCGATCCGCAGAAGGGAGCCCCGACACTTGAACAGTATCTGGCCACCATTCACCCACAAGACCGCGACTTTATGGCTAGCACCATAAAGAGAATGCATGCGGAACGCAGCGGCTGCGATGTGAAAAAGAGAATTGTTCGCCCCGACGGCGAACAACGCTACATTCGCTGCGTGGGAATTCCCGTGGTTAAAGGCGAAGCCCTCAAGGGGTTTCTCGGCACCGCGATGGATATCACCGAGCAAGAACTGCTGACCGAGGAGTTGGAGCGGCAACAAGCATACCTTGCCGAGGCGCAGAAGCTGACCCACACAGCCAGCTGGGCCTGGCGCGTGTCGGATCGGAATGCAGTGCACCTTTCTGATGAGTTATACCGAATTTTCGGCTTCAATCCAGCTGAGGGAGCGCCGACTTGGGAAGAATACTTCGAACGCGTCCACCCGGAGGATCGCCTTAAGTGGACGGGCGAGGTCGAACGGGCAATCGCGGAAAAAGCCGATTACGGTCACGAGTTCCGCATTCTTTTTCCGAACGGAAAGGTGAAGTGGATCCGCAGCGTTGGCCATCCCGTCTTTTCTGCGGCAGGAGATTTGGAGCAATTCGCAGGCAGCTCGACTGATATCACGGAGCGCAAATCTGCCGAGCAAGAGCGTGAAAAACTGCGACTACTCGAAGCCGATCTGGCACATACCAATCGTGTCAGCACGTTGGGGGAGATGGCGGCTTCTCTGGCGCACGAAATCAAGCAGCCCATCGCTGCCGCCATCACCAGCGCCAACAGCTGCATGGAATGGCTGGCACGCGAACCGCCCAATCTTGATCGGGCCCGGGCGGCAGCAGCCAGAATCGATAAGTATGGGAATCGTGCGGCGGAAATCATCGACCGTATACGTTCCTTCTACAAGAAGTCTCCTCCACAACGTGAATTGGTCGATGTGAACGGAATCATCCAGGAAATGCTCACGCTGCTGAGGGGCGAGGCCGCCCGATGCTCGATTGTGATGCGCACCGAACTTTCCGCCGAACTGCCAAAAATCATGGCGGACCGCGTGCAACTGCAACAGGTATTCATGAACCTCATGGTCAATGGTATCGAAGCCATGGAGGAGTCGGGTGGCGAACTCACTGTGAAGTCGCAAGTGGACACGGACCGACAACTGCTGTTCTCGGTGAGTGACACAGGCGTGGGGCTGTCAACGGAGAAGATGGATCAGATCTTTTCTGCGTTCTTTACCACCAAGCCGCAGGGCAGCGGCATGGGGTTGGCCATCAGCCGTTCCATTGTGGAGTCGCATGGTGGCCGGTTGTGGGCGACCGCCAACGATGGACACGGCGCAACTTTTCATTTCTCGTTGCCCGCTCATGTGACGGAGTCAGCGTTGGTCATCTAAAGATGTTTTACCAGACTTTGATCATGCGCCCGGACACGACATAGCTTCGGCGTTTTCTTATCCGCTATCAGTAGTACGGTCTCGCTCATCGGAGTAGGATTCAATCCCATGGCTCACGAATCTCGACCCCCCTCCATCGCGAAGCAGGAATCGGTCGATTACCGACCGGAATCGAAACGAGACGGCATCGTTGGTCCACGCCCTGCCGGATGAGTTCCTCTAGGTTGCTCTGGCTCATGGTTGAGATGACCAAAATCGACACGTTCATTCAAAGTTCTCCACACCCTGCATGGTTGGCGACCACTCAGGGTCATTGCGTGTATGCCAACCCAGCCCTGGAACGCCTCACCGGGTTCAATTCAGATCCGATCAAACAAGCGGACTGGCGTAGTTTCCTTCTGGAAGAGGACCGACCCGTCGCTTCAGCTTCTTGGCAAAACTCCCTCGCGACTGGAACTCCGTATCGTGTGCGGGTCCGCATGCAAGGTAGCGATGCCGCCTCCGAATTCGTCGAACTCATCGCCTTCGGTCACAAGGCGGACGATGGCACGGAATTATGGTTGTTTACCGCGTTGGACGTAAATGGCGTTGCTGCCCCGAAGCGCCTAGAGCTTGAAGCACAAATACAAGCCACTCTCAATGTCATTCCGGCGTATGCCTGGTACTGTCTTCCGTCCGGCGCGCTCACCTTCGTGAACGAACGGACTGCGAACTACCTTGGTCTCCCGAAAGATCATCCTTTGCGCTTCGGTATTGACACGGGCGCAGAGTGGGATTCACATACCGCGCTTCTGCATCCAGACGACCGCGAAGAGGCACGCAAAGTCTGGTCAATCTGCCTAAGCACGGGGACTGCAGGTGAGTTCACTTTTCGCGTTCCTAGCGCAGAGGGAAAGTACCGATGGTTCCTTACTCGCGCCGAACCCCTCCGCGCGAACGATGGAACTCTGCTGTATTGGATAGGGGTCAATCTCGACATTGACGACGCGAAGCGGGCAGAGGATGGTCTTCGCAAGAGTGAAAGAGAGCTTCGCGACGTGATTGATACCATTCCAGCAATAGTGTGGAGTACTCTGCCCGATGGCTCCAATACTTACGTTAACAAGCGATATGTCGAGTACACGGGGTCATCGGCGGAACAGGTGGCCGGATCAGGGTGGAAGGCGCTAATTCACCCTGATGATCTTGAGCGACATGCAGCTAAATGGATGGAAGCCGTTGCTACCGGCAAGCCTCACGAAAACGAGGTGCGTTCCCGACGCTCGGATGGGCAATATCGATGGCACCTGGACCGCGGAATGCCGCTCCGAGATGAAGATGGAAATATCGTCAAGTGGTATGGGGTCACGACCGACATTGAAGATCGCAAGCGCGCCGAGGAGGCACTGCAGTTGACGTCTCACGACTTGCGGGACAGCAAAACCAAGCTTGAAGAAGCCCAACGCATCACCCATGTCGGTTACTGGGAATGGGACCTCGCGACGGACTGCTTGATCTGGTCAGATGAAACCTACCGCATTTTTGGACTGCGGCCTCAGGAACGTCCCATGAACGTGGACGCACTGCGGGAGATGATCCATCCTGAAGATCGGGACCGTGTTTTTCGAGAAAAGGAGCAGATCATTACTAGTGGTGTGTGGTATGACGTGGAACACCGCATCGTCCGTCCCAGCGGCGAAGTGCGCGTCCTCAATAGTACGTGCGCTCTAAAGAAAGACGAGTGGGGCCAACCCACCCGCTTCTACGGTACAGTCCAGGACATCACTGAGCGCAAGCGCGCAGAGGAAGCCCTAGAGGTATTGTCGCGTGATTTGCAGGAGAGCAAAGCTAAGCTTGAAGAGGCCCAGCGCATCGCCCATGTTGGGTACTGGGAATGGGACATCTTGACGGATCGCGTGAACTGGTCAGATGAAACGTATCGTATCTACGGAATGAAGCCTCAGGAACGCGCCATGTACTTAACTACGGTGCAGGAAAAGATCCAGCCTGAAGATTGGCAACGAGCCATGGAAGCGGCCCTCAGCGGCGACCACTTTAACGTTGAATGTCGCTTGTTCCGGCCAACGGGCGAAGTGCGCATCGCGCACTTTGAGGGCGATGTGAAGAAGGACGCATCAGGAAAGCCATACCGAATATTCGGAACGGTCCAGGACATTACCGACCGCAAGTACGCGGAACAGAGGCTCCGCGAAAGCGAAGCATATCTGGCAGAGGCGCAGAGACTCAGCCAAACTGGGAGTTGGGCATGGAACCCCGCAAGCGGCGATATCAGGTACTGGTCCGAGATGTGCTTTCGCCTGTTGGGGTTCGATCCCGCCGGCCCACTGCCACGGTTCGAAGAATTCGTCCACCGGGTTCATCCGGACGATCAACCGGTACTCAGGGAACGGTTCGATAAAGCCATCCGTGAAAAAGGGGATTTCGAACTGGACTACCGAGTCGTGCATCCGGAAAAAGGGATCAGGGACATTCATGTCGTCGGTCATGCGGTCCTCGACGAATCCGGCAATCTCGATGAGTTCCTCGGTACCGTGATCGATGTAACGGAGCGCAAGTGCGCCGAGGAGGCGCTTCAGAAGAGCCAGCTTTATCTCAGTGAAGGGCAGCGCCTCGCCCATATAGGAAGTTGGGCATTTAATCCTGCAGGCTTTTTTGATTACTGGTCTGAGGAACTGTTTCGAATTTACGGGCTGGATCCGGAGAGGGGAGCCCCCACACTTGAACAGTATCTAGCCACCGTCCACCCCCAAGACCGCGACTTTATGGCTGACACGATAAAGAGAATGCATTCGGAACGCGGTGGCTGCGATGTGAAAAAGAGAATTGTCCTCCCCGGCGGTGAGCTACGCTACATTCGCTGCGTCGGAATCCCCATTGTCGAAGGCGAGGTCCTTAAGGGGTTTCTCGGGACAGCAATGGATATCACCGAGCAAGAACTGCTGACTCAAGTGTTGGAGCGTCAGCAAGCGCATTTGACCGAGGCGCAAAAGCTGACCCATACCGCCAGCTGGGCTTGGCGCGTACCTCATCGGAATGCGGTGGAGGTCTCCGAGGAGTGGTACCGGATTTACGGCTTCGATCCATCTGAGGGACCGCCGGTTTGGGAAAAACGTCTCGAACGCGTCCACCCTGAGGATCGCCTTAAGTGGAAGAGCGCGAACGAACGGGCAATCAGGGAAAAAGCCGATCTCGATCAGGACTTCCGTATCCTTTTGCCGAATGGTAAGGTGAAGTGGATCCACAGTGTTGGCCATCCCGTCCTTTCCAGCACTGGAGAGTTGGAGCAATTCGTAGGCAGCTCAACTGACATCACAGAGCGCAAGTCTGCCGAACAAGCACTGCAGCGAAGCGAAGCATACCTTGCGGAGGCGCAGAGGCTCAGCCATACAGGCAGCTGGGCCTGGAACCCTGCGAGCGATAACACATACTATTCGGAAGAGTGCTATCGCGTGCTCGGTTTCGCCCCGGGTGAGGGACCCCCACCGTCAGTAGAAGCCATCATTCAGCGGATCCATCCGGACGATCAAGCTCAATGCAGGGAACGACTCGAGAAAGCCATCCGCGACAAGGTAGATTTCGAACTGGACTACCGCGTCGTTGATCCAGATAAAAGGGTCAGGGACATACATTGCGTATGCCATACGGTGCTTGACCGATCTGACGATCTCGTTGAGCTCGTGGGTACCGTGATCGACATCACGGAGCGCAAGTCTGCCGAGCAGGAGCGTGAAAAACTGCGACAACTTGAGGCCGAGCTGGCACATACCAATCGAGTGAGCACGTTGGGGGAGATGGCCGCCTCTCTGGCGCACGAAATCAAACAGCCCATCGCCGCCGCTATCACCAGCGCCAACAGCTGCATTGAATGGCTCGCGCACGAACCGCCTAATCTTGATCGGGCCCGCGCAGCGGCAGCCAGAATCGATAAGTACGGGAATCGTGCGGCAGAGATCATCGACCGTATCCGTTCGTTCTACAGGAAGTCTCCTCCAGAACGTGAGTTGGTCGACGGAAACGGAATTATTCAGGAAATGCTCACGCTGCTGAAGGGTGAGGCAACGCGACACTCGGTTGCCATGCGCACGGAACTTGCCGCCGAACTGCCCAAAATCATGGCAGATCGTGTGCAGCTGCAACAGGTGTTCATGAACCTCATGGTCAATGGGATTGAGGCCATGCAGGATTCGGGCGGAGAACTTACGGTTAAATCGCAAGTGCAAGACAGTCAACTCCAGTTCTCAGTCAGCGACACGGGCGTTGGGTTGCCAACGGAGAAGATGGATCAGATCTTTTCTGCATTCTTTACCACCAAGCCGCAGGGCAGCGGCATGGGATTGGCCATCAGCCGTTCCATTGTGGAGTCACATGGCGGCCGGTTATGGGCCACCGCTAATGACGGACGAGGTGCAACATTTCACTTCACTTTGCCGATCCAGGTCACGGTGACATCCCCCTTGGTTGGCTGAGGTGTTTTGGTCCTCCTCTGATTGAGCCCATGGACTAGCGTTATTTCAGATCGGCAGGTTGAGCTTCTTCAAGACCGCGGCAAATCGCGGGTCGTTGTGCAAGCTCTTTAGTAGGGGGTCCACTTTCGTTTCGATCAGACCGCTGTCACGTTGGGCATAAGCCCTGTCTAGCCACCCGAACGCTTCGTCTCGCTGGTTCGAGAAAGCATAAACCTCGGCGATTTGGTACGCGCCGCCTGCATGGTATTTCGTAACTAACTCACTCAACGCGGCATCCGACTCCTTTTTCCGACCAAGAGTGTAGTACGCAAGCGCATACAGATATGCACGTAGGGGAGGATAGCGTATGAGTTCGATTTCAGGTAAAGCATCGTGAGGCCGCCCCTGCATCACATAGATTTGGCTTAAGAACATATGTGCGGCCACAACAGTGGGGTTCAGTTCGAACGCCTTCTTGAAATCCGCTGAGGCTTCGTCTAACCGCCCCACGAAAAACTCGGTCTCTCCAAGTTGCTCCCAACTATGTGCATTGAGAGGATCCAAGTCAACGGCTCGGCGATCCAATGGAAGAGCTTCGTCAAAGCGGCCTAGCATGGCTGCAGAGAAACCCGCCAACGCTACGACATCGGGATTTCCAGGTTCAAGAGCGAACGCCCGCCGGAAGGAAGCATCCGCTCCAGCCCAATCGAAGTCGACCTGTTGCTTAACCCGTCCCATTTGGGCGTGGGCCTCTGCCAGGTTCGGGTTCAGCGCTAAGGCTTGCTCAACTGCTTCACGCGCAAGCCGGTGACTCTCCTCAGCGGGAATAAGGCCTGCGTTGACTTGCCTGTCGCGAACTCGAGACAACCCGACCCAAGCCAAAGCATAGGACGAATCAAGCTGGGTCGCCCGTTCGTAACACTTTGCTGCCATCTCCATATCTTTGTCTGTGTCCCGTTCAAAGTGGTAGTGCCCCTGCAAGTAAGCATCAAAGGCTTCCGGATTAACCGGGTGCGACTGGTCCAACGCCGTTTGTTGTTGCGAAGTCAAACGCATTCGGATTTCGCGCGCAACCGCCTTCGCTACATCGTCTTCCACATTAAGAATGTCCTTAGCGGGATAGTCGTAATCCTGTGACCACAAGTGAGTTTGATCCTTTACCTGAATGAGCTGAGCGGTAAGGCGCATTTGGTCTCCGCTTTCGCGAAGGCTGTTTTCCAGGACATACTGCACAGAAAGATCGTGTCCAATCTGGTCCAGGGGTTCGTCCTTATGCTTGTATCCCATGACGGACGTTCGCGCGATCACACCCAATCGTTCCGGGTTAAGCTGCCCTAACTGTGAAATCATTTCCTCGGTCAGACCATCCGCAAGATAATCCTTACGGGGATCGCCGGTGAGATTCTGGAACGGCAGTACCGCGAGCCTGATTTTCTCCAACCCTGTCGGTTCAGTTGCCCGAAAGCGCCGCCACGAAATATAGCTGGCGCCGATCAAAATGACGGCTGACGCGAGCACGAGCCCAAGCTTCCACCCGTGAGGGCTTATTTGCCGCTGAACGTTCTCCTGAACTCTCGCCGTCTTCTCGCTTACCTCGCCGGCAGACTGCCCTCGCTCCTCTCGGTCTTTCCCCGAAGCGGTTCCCTGCGCTGACTCCCGGTATTCGATGGCAGGCATCAATCGATAGCCGCGCCGCGCCAAGGTCTCGATGTATCGAGGATTATCGGCGGAATCTCCCAGGGCGCGGCGTAGGGCCTTGATCGTCGCATTGATGCTGTGGTCGAAATCCACGACAGTATCGGCCCGCCACAGCCTTTCCTTGATTTCCTCGCGGGTGAGAATTTTGCCTTCTCGTTCAATGAGCATCCGCAGGAGCTGAAACACTTGTTCTCTGAGGATCACCTTATTACTTGCACCTGGCGTCGCAGCCGATTGTAGTTCGCCAGTGGTGAGATCGAGCTCAAAGGCTCCGAACAGAACGTGTCCTGAGGGAAGTGTATGCATTGGAGTCGTACATAGACCTAGAGCAAAAATCGTACCATCCGGCCCGGAATGTCGCATAAAAGTTAGAGACTAGGCACCAAGCAGCGCTGGAACGTCCTTAATAGTCAATGATTTCCTGATTTCACTCCTATTTCATCGCAAAATCACGGCTGCTCCATTTACACCCCATCGTGGCCACGGTAAACAGACAAGAATGGCCGGGACGGATCAGACGATAAGCAATTCCCAGCGAGCCAGGCGCCAAACGTCGAGGTTGATTGCCATCATCGATCACGATAAGTCGATGCAAGACTCCCTGCAGGACTTAATCGAGTCGACTGGGCTCGAGGCACGGTGCTTCGGATCCGCGGAAGAATTCCTCGAATCCGGTTTGCACTGTGAAGTCGGTTGTTTGATAGCTGAGATTCAAATGCCAGCGATGTCGGGTTTGGAACTACAGGCAAGGCTGAAGGAGGAGCAATGCGATATTCCGATCATCTTTATTACAAGCAATGGAGGCGCCAGGATGCGGATTCGAGCGATGCGAGAGGGAGCGGTCGAGTTCCTGCGGAAACCGTTGGATCATAAACTGTTGCTCGAATCGATCCGAGCTGCACTGAATATGTGAGCAAACAGATCGGAGCAACCTTGAAAAGGAGTATCTTTGGCAGATTCTGCAACAGTTAAGAACCTTGCGGGGGACCAAGCCGAACGTAAATTCGATCGGATCATTGGCAATAGCGCCGCTCTGGAATGTGTTCTCGACCAGGTAGAGCAGGTTGCGCCAACCGACTCGACCGTCCTGATCGAGGGGGAAACCGGTACGGGCAAGGAGCTCATCGCACATGCTGTTCACAATGCCAGTCAGCGTTGTGGACGTGCTTTCATAAAACTCAACTGTGCGGCCATTCCGCTGGATCTTCTGGAAAGCGAATTGTTCGGTCATGAGAAAGGTGCCTTTACTGGCGCGATTGCGCAGAAGATCGGGCGCTTCGAAATGGCCGATAAAGGCACGCTGTTTTTGGACGAAGTAGGCGACATTCCTCCTCCGTTGCAGCCGAAGCTGCTACGCGTGCTGCAAGAACAGGAGTTCGAGCGACTAGGCAGCGGTCGCACCCACAAAGTGGATGTCCGGCTGGTAGCCGCGACCAATCGGGATCTCATGAAGATGGTATCCCGCGGGCAATTTCGTAGCGATTTGTACTATCGGCTTAACGTGTTCCCCATCTTCCTTCCAGCGTTGAGAGAGCGCCGGGCAGATATTTCCGCTCTGGTGACGCATTTCGTGAAGCAATTCAGCCACCGCATGGGAAAGCAAGTCGAGTCGATTCCTCTGGAAACCATGGCTGCTTTCCAGTGGTATTCCTGGCCTGGCAACATCCGCGAGTTACAGAACTTGGTGGAGCGCGCGGTGATCCTTTCTCGGGACGGCGTGCTTCCAAACCCGTTGCACACAAGACAAAGGCAGGCTATGCCCCTCACTCAGCATTGTTTCCCTGCTCGCCCCTCATCGATGACATTGGAAGACTCCGATCGTGCTCTGATTATGGAAACGCTGGAGCAGTCTGGGTGGATCGTCGGTGGGCCGCGTGGCGCGGCGACGAAACTGGGTCTGAAACGAACCACACTCCTGGCGAAGATGAGAAGACTAGGGATCTCCCGACCTATCGATCAGGAAGAAACAGATCTGCTCACCATGTCTCCCGCGAGTATACGAGGAGAAGATGCTCCTGTTTGTAGGGACAGAGTCGCCGACTGGCGCTTTCACCCTTAACGTTCGCTATCCTCTGAGTCGAGCCTTGCTGTAAGTACCTCTCTCAATTGAGGAGTTCTTTGGGCTTGAAGATTCTCAACCGTGCGAGGTAGCGTTCGTGAGCGAGTGGATTGATCTCCTTCAGAACATGGAACAGAGCATGAAGCGTGATCGTGTGTTCTACCCGTGTATCAACGACTCGATCCAGCTCACGTTGTCACCGCCTTTGGTTGCCTGAAGCACTTCTTCGTTTCGTGACATTTCGGATCTCGCCGTGAGATGTTCTTGCCGGCGAACGCGCTTCTCTCGGCACCGCAAAAATAAACCGCAGTCTGGCTCCGGTCGAGCATCAGGCAACTTTGACTGCCGCCCCTTTGATGAATGCGAGGATGTCCGCATTGATCACGTCAGCATTCGTGGTCATCATTCCGTGTGAGAAGCCCGGGTAAATTTTGAGCGTGCCATGCTTGAGCAGCTTGGCCTGCAGCAGTGCAGCATCTTTGTACGGCACGACTTGGTCATCGTCACCCTGCATCACGAGGGTCGGCACCGTGATCGCCTTCAAATCGCCCGTTTGGTCTGTCTCGGAGAAAGCCTTGATGCCTTCGTAATGAGCGAGTGCGCTCCCCATCATCCCCTGACGCCACCAATTCTGGATGATTCCCTGGGAGGGCTTCGCGCCGGGTCTGTTGAAGCCGTAAAACGGACCCGAAGGCACATCAAGAAAGAACTGAGCCCTGTTCTCAGCCAGCGCGTTGCGAAAGCTGTCGAACACTTCGATCGGAGTGCCACCCGGGTTCTTGTCGGTCTTGACCATGAGCGGGGGAACAGCGGCGATAAGCACGGCCTGGGCTACGCGGCCCTGAGGCTCGCCGTACTTCGCGACATAGCGCGCTACCTCGCCACCACCCGTCGAATGGCCGATGTGGATCGCATTTCTCAGGTCGAGATGCTCGACCACAGTCGAAGCGTCGGACGCATAATGGTCCATGTCGTGGCCAGCGGCGACCTGCGAGGAGCGACCGTGACCGCGCCTGTCGTGCGCAACGACGCGATAGCCGTTGCCAAGGAAGAACAGCATCTGCGCGTCCCAGTCATCCGACGACAGAGGCCAGCCGTGGTGAAACACGATGGGCTGGGCATCCTTCGGGCCCCAGTCTTTGTAGAAGATCGTTGTGCCATCTTTTGTCGTGATCGTTGCCATGGAATCGTCTCTTTCTGTGTGATTCAGCGATTGCGAGGCCGTTATTGAGTCTCGAGACTGCTAAGCACTTGTTTGACTTCCGCTGCTTTTCGCGCTCGCAGATTTTCAATCGTGCCGAGGTAAAGGTCATGAGCGAGAGGATTCGTTTCTTTCAGAACATGCTCCAGCGCATCAAGTCTGATTCTGCGTTCTACCAACAGCTCAACAACTCTGCTTAAGCTATTCCCTGACGACTGACCAGCGGCTTTGCTTATTCCTGTTCCATTCGGTTTGGGCTTTGGTTTTCGTGTTCGCATATATAAATGATCGTGATCTTCAGATTCCCATGAACGCGGTTTTGCGTCAGCTGACTGCGCGTTGCTGCTGAGTCCAAAAACGTTCGCGGAGATTCCTCTTCAGCACCTTGCCGGAACTATTCTTGGGCAGATCCGTTTCTGAAAACTCGATGCGTCTGGGAAGCTTGTAACTCGCAAGGCTTCGCCGGCAGAAAGCAATCAGATCGTCGGCGGTGAGAGTTGTGCCTGGTTTCAAGACTATGCAAGCCATTACAAGTTCGCCCCATTGCGGATCGGGCACACCGAAGACGGCTGCTTCGCGGACCGTGGGATGGCCGTAAATCACTGCCTCCACCTCTCCCGAATAAACATTCTCACCGCCGGTGACAATCATGTCCTTCAGTCGGTCGAGGATGTAAAAATATCCGGCAGTGTCCTGATCGCCGATATCTCCCGTGCGAAAGAATCCGTCGCGAAACGTTTTAGTGGTTTCTTCCGGATTGTTCCAGTAGCCCCTCATGACGTTGGCGCCTCGTACGATCAGTTCGCCTGCCTGTCCCGGCTCAACTTGTTTCCCTGACGTGTCTGCCACCTGAAGATCCACTCCGGGGCATGGCCTCCCGCACGACATCACCTTGTCTTCAGTGTGCTCGTGGTCCTGCAAGCCCGTGAGAAAACCCGTTTCGCTCAACCCATACACCTGAATCAATTTGACGTTCGGCAGTAGCTCGCGCGTGCGGTGGACAAGTTCCGGCGCCATAGGTGAGCCGCCGTACGCCAACACCTGCAGGCTGCTCAAGTCATACTTTTTTGCGTCCGGAAATTGTGTGAGCAAATTGATCATCGTGGGCACGAGCACCGTGTGAGTCACGCGCTCCAGTTGCACCGTCTCGCAAAAAGTCTGTGCGCCGAATCTCGTAATCGTGATCTGGCTGGCGCCAAATGCCGGGGCCGCAAACATGCTGGGAAAGTCAGCTATGTGGAAGATCGGAGCAGCGTGCAGGTAAGTTCCGCCTTCGGTGTAGCGCATCCAGTAATTAAAGTTGTGAATGTCAGCAAGAAGATTTTCATGTGTCACCATGACGCCCTTCGGCCGGCCGGTTGTACCGCTCGTATAGATAAGCCCCAAAACAGCTTCGGGATCGTAAAAAACTTTTGCAACAAGACTGCTGCTGATTGGAAGTGGCTCTTGGTCGATCACCTGTTGCCAGTTCAACTGTACTTCAGGGACAGCGAGGGATGAATGGCGCACAATCCCACGCGGACGAGCATCTTCCAGAACCCCGTCGATTTCTTTGGTTGACAAGCGAGTGTTCAGAGGAACGGCGATCACCCCCAGCATGCTGCACGCATAGATGAGTTCGATGTAGTCGGGCCCGTTCGGCAACAATAAGGCAAGGCGGTCTCCTATTTCAAAACCGTGGCTGGCAAGCGTGCCTGCGATACCTTCGACGCGAGAGTGGAGTTCGCGAAAAGTCAACAATCGCCCATCACGAGCAAGCGCGGTTCGGCCGGGATAGAATCGCAATGCCCGGCCGAGAGAGTGAACGTAGATCATTTTCTGTTTGCCAAAAAAGATTGGTCGCTTCAGCGGCCCACAAGTTTTTGTAGCTCTTCGGAGTATCGAGCACCTTGCACCGGGATCTTTGAGGCGACCGTGTCCAGCTCGCGGAGATCGTCAGGCGACAGTGCCACATTGACTGCTCCGATGTTTTCTTCCAGTCGATGCAGTTTGGTGGTGCCCGGGATTGGTACAATCCAAGGTTTCTGTGCAAGCAACCAGGCCAGTGCAATCTGAGCAGGCGTCGCTTCTTTCTGTTGCGCGAACCGGCCGAGCATATCCACCAAGGCTTGATTCGCTTTGCGGTTCTCTGCTGTAAAACGAGGGACGACGTTGCGAGTATCGCTCTTCTCGAACTTCGTCTCTTCGCTGATTTTGCCGGTGAGGAATCCTCTACCAAGAGGACTAAAGGGTACGAACCCGATCCCCAGTTCCTCAAGCGTCGGGATCAATTCCGCTTCAGGCTCTCTCCACCAGAGTGAATATTCACTCTGGAGCGCCGTAACGGGCTGAATTGCGTGTGCTCGACGAATGGTCCGCACTCCCGCTTCCGAAAGTCCGAAGTGCTTCACCTTGCCCTGTTGAATCAGTTCTTTCACTGCTCCTGCGACGTCTTCGATCGGAACGTTCGGATCAACACGGTGTTGGTAGAACAGGTCGATGACATCGGTCTTTAAGCGCCTCAGTGAAGCGTCCGCCACTTGCTTTATGTATTCTGGTTCACTATCCAAACCTGCCGGCTTCCCATTGGCATCGAATTTGAAGCCGAACTTGGTGGCGATCACCACCTTGTCCCGGAAAGGAGCGAGGGCTTCGCCCACGAGTTCTTCATTGGTGAATGGGCCATATCCTTCGGCGGTGTCGAAGAATGTCACGCCCCTTTCGACGGCGGATCGGATCAGCGAAATCCCCTCCTGCTTACCTACCGCTTGGCCATAGCCAGCGCTCAACCCCATACAGCCAAGCCCAAGAGTGGAGACTTCCAAGTTCCTCTTTCCGAGTTTGCGTTTTTGCATTTTCCTCTTTCGCGGCATAGTTTCCACAATTCACGAGGTCGTCGTGGCAGTTGCTTATAAATCGCCACTGCGCTCAAAATCCCCCCTAATCGAAGACCAATCTATGTCAGTTTCCTGCGCGTCACGCGTGGCGAACAACCTTAATCGGCAGCGTCTGACCTGGCTTGTGCGGATTTTTCCCCTTTCGCGCGCGTCGCCAGCAATTCCAGCAACATGGAATCGCGCTCCCGTTCGAGTTCTGCGATCGAACGGCCATTAGCCTCCTTCAATACGCCGTTGACAATGGTTTGCTTCACCTCGGGACTGAACTCAGTGATCGTGCCAAGATCTTTCCACCATGTGGCGACAGGGCCGGACAGGTGTTCCATGAAGTGTTGAATCCCGCCTTCGCCGCCTGCGAGATGGAACAGCAGATTGGGACCCATTAGACCCCAACGTAATCCAGGTCCCCAGCACACCGCGGCGTCGGAATCAGCGACATCCAAAACCCCTTGTTCGATGAGGTATACGACTTCACGATACAGAGCAGCCTGAAGCCGGTTCGCGACATGGCCAACCACTTCCTTACGGACGTGGATCGGCCTTTTACCGATCGAGGTGTAGAACGAGATGGCCCGCTCAACAGTTTCCGGTGATGTTTTTTCGCCAGCGACGACCTCTACCAGAGGAACCATGTGAGGAGGATTAAAAGGGTGGCCAATCACGCACCGTTCCGGATGTTTGCACGCCGATTGCATCACGCTCATCGTCAGACCGGATGAACTCGAAGCGATGATGGAATCTTTCGGCGCTGCGGCATCCATGTCAGCAAACAATTTGACTTTGAAGTCCTTGCGTTCAGGTCCGTTTTCCTGGACCAGATCCGCGTCGGCAACCGCTTCCTTCAGATCGAGAGTAAACCGCAAATGATCGCGTGAGCCGTTAGGTGAAGTTCCAAGCGCCATCAAGTCCTTCCACGCCGCATCGATGTATCGCCGCAGATTCGCTTCGGCGTTTGGCCCTGGATCTGTGGCGACAACGTTAAGGCCACGCGCCAGGTATAGAGCAGCCCAACTCGCGCCAATGACTCCCGTCCCAACAATCGCTACATTTCGAATTTCTCGGCTCTTTGCCATTTGATCCTCCAATAAGTTCTCTTCAATTCAATCGTTCGTTTGCTCCGAGACTCTTACCTGGCTCGGACTGCCTCTTCCACGTTCTTGGCTGGTTGTGCACCCGGGATCGCGCCGTTAGCACGCAAACCGTCGATGTCGTTACTCGTGAAGCCAAGCTCTTTCAGCACCTCGTCGTTATGCTCGCCGATTCGTGGCGCGCGCTTGGCAGGTACTTTCGAAACACCGTGCACTTGAATAGGACTGCTGATGGTTGCAGTCAGCTTCTCGCCGGCTCCTTCGAGCGGAACGATGATGTCATTCGCTCGCAATTGCGGATCATTCACGACCTCCTGCGGCTCACGCACGGCGCCGAAGGTGACCTGAACGCCGTTGAAGACTTCATACCAATGCGACATTGGCTGCGAACCAAATATGTCATCGAGCATTGCCGTCAGTTGCGGCCGGTTCTGCGCTAACTTGGCACCGTCGGAGAATCGGGGATCCGTTACGATATCCTCACGACCGATGGCCTTCAGAACCACGGGTACCTTGTCCGGAGTAACTACGAGAACGAACCAGATGCCATCGGAAGAGCGATACGTGTTCAAAGCTGCATTTGCGGGATGCGTTCGATCGTGCAGCCCATAGAAATTCGCTCCGCTTAGAGCGGCCTGGATAAAAACGCTGGCCGACCAGACACCTGCCGCCAGGAGCGAGGTCGTGACGTAGGATCCTTTGCCGGTGCGTTCGCGACGATAAAGCGCGGTTACAATCGCGGCATAAATGCAGACCGCCGTCGCATTGTCACCGCTTCCTGCCACCGGCCAGGTCGGCGGCGATCCAGCATCGCGCGTCATGAATAACAAACCGCTTCGCGCCCAATAGGCCGTGAGATCGAACCCCGGAAGATTTGCGTCCGGACCTTTCTCGCCGTAGCCGGTGAGATCGGCATAGATCAGACGCGGATTCCACTGCGCGACATCGTCATATTCGAGCTTCAATTTCTTGCGCGCGGGATGCGGTGTGTTGACGATGAACACGTCGGCCCACTTGGCTAACCGCTCGAGAACCTGCTGCGCGCTCGCAGCTTTCAGATTGAGCGTAACGCCACGCTTGTTTCGATTCGCCAATTGGAAGGGATAAGGTTCTTCCGAATGCGGCTGGGGCGGGATCTTCTGCCCCTTTCTCCACAGCTCTCCCTCAGGCGGTTCGACTTTGATAACATCCGCGCCGAAATCGGACAAGATGGTTGCTGCGCCCGGCCCGGCAATGAAACTCGCCAGATCCACAACCTTCAATCCGGAAAATATGTTGCCTTCTGTCATTTTCATCTCCTTCTTCACCATTGCCACCTAGGGCAGCGAGTCATTTGAAACTTCGAAGTGGCGCAAAGCTCTACTTTCCCTGAAACTTCGGCGCGCGCTTCTCGAGGAACGCCGACGTACCTTCTTTCTTGTCGTCGGTCGAGGCGCAGACTGCGAAAAGCGAGGCTTCGATGAGCAAGCCTTCGGCCACGCTCGTCTCCAGCCCTTTGTTGACCGCCTCGAGCGCGTACTTCACGCTAAGGGGAGCGTTGGCAATGATCTTCTTCAACACAGTTTCGGCACGCTCGATCACGTGTGCGTCCGGCACCAGTTCGTCCACCAGGCCAATGCGATAAGCCTCAGCTGCATCGATGATGTCGCCGGAGAGGATGAGCTTGAGTGCTCGGCCTCTCCCGACTAGACGGGGAAGACGCTGCGTGCCTCCATACCCGGGCATGACTCCAAGCTTTACTTCTGGCTGACCGAATTTCGCGCTCTCCGCAGCGATTCTGATGCTGCACGCCATCGCCAGCTCGCATCCGCCACCCAGGGCAAAGCCGTTGACGGCGGCGATGACCGGCTTGCCAAGGTTTTCGATGAGGTCGGTCACTGCCTGTCCCCGACGAGTCCCCTCTTCTGCCTCTACAGCCGTGTTGTTGGCGATTTCTGCGATATCGGCGCCCGCAGCAAATGCTTTCTCACCGGCACCCGTGAGGATGACTCCACGGACCTCTGAATCGTCACGGGCGTCCTCGAACGCTTCCCGCAGCTCGTTGATCGTCGCCTTGTTCAGCGCGTTCATGACCTTAGGCCGATTCAGCGTCACATACGCAGTCGGACCTTTCTTCTCATAAACAACATTGTCCAGTTTCAGAGCAGAGCCTAATGAGCTCATTCCATCTCCTTTTCAATCTGCAATAAGTATCCGGACGATTACTGCTGTGCAGGAATTTCGACGTAGGCGATGCCGGTCAGGTTCCCTTCCGCCGCAAGCACTGTCTTCCTGTTAGACCCGTCGAGACTCGCGCTATAGACGGATCCACCCAAGTCGGTCAGAAACATGCGGCTGCTTTTCAGGTCCAAAGCGATACCGATTCCTTCCTCCAAATGGTCGAGAACGATCTCCGGTTCTTTCTTGCCATTTCCCTGAGACGGATCCATGGGCCCCCGATTCACCGTGTTGCCGCGGGGTGGATCGCCGCGGTCCGTCCAGTAGATCGTCCGGTTAGCGAGGTCTAGTTCGAGGTCAATCGGCTCTGGCAGGCCCTCGTAGAGAAGTTCGATGTCTTTGCGATTGGCGGCACTCTGGCCCTTGGGAATCTCGAGATTGGCGCGAAAGATACGTCCGTCGCCGCCATTGGCCGGACCTTTCTGAGTCCAATAAACTTTCCCCCCTTCGACGTCGAGCGCGATGCCCACGCACTGTTTCCTAATGTCTTTACCAGGACGCGAGTCGCCTTCGCTGGTATCGACAAGTGTTTCGATGTTGGAACCATCCAAGTTGGCACGCATGACCCGCATCCCTTCACGATCGCACCAGTAAACCTTCCGGTTCTTCTCGTCGAGTTGCAGTTGCTTGGGAGTGAAAGTGCCCCCCGGAGGAATAATGTGCGTGACGTTGCTTCCGTCGAGATCGGAACGTTCGATAGAGCCGTCATTGGCGCTGGGGTTGCCCATATCAGTCCAGTAGAGATGACCGGCTGCGGCGTCGACAACGATGCCGTCGGGGATCCGTCTTCCCGCGTTCACAATGACCTTCAGGTCGGAGCCGTCAGGGTTCGCGGAAAAAACCTGGCCACTGCTCGCACTGAGAAAGAACAAGCGCGCCACCGTGGTTCTTGCGACTGGTTTCTTGACTTTTGAGTTTGAGGCGGTAAGAGGCATTGGCTTCCTTCGCTCCTTTTATTGCTTCGGGCTTTGGTAGACAGGTTGGGTAAGAAATCGGGAATTTGCTTCCCATTCCGCTAGATGAAGGCGCTCAAACCGGTGATGGCTTTACCGAGAATTAGGTTCTGCATCTGGAAGGTGCCTTCGTAGGAGTAGAGCGCTTCCGCATCGGCAAAGAAGCGGCCAACGTTGTAGTCTGCGGCGATGCCATTACCGCCCAAAAGCTCCCGCGCCCACGCGACCGTCTCGCGGCACTTGGCGGTGGTGAATGCCTTCGCCAGGGACGCCTGTGCGTCTGTCAACTTGCCTTCGGCCTGCAATTGGCCCATGCGAACCAAGAGGCATTGCGATGCCGTAATGTTGGCAATCATCTTGGCGAGGAGGTCTTGCACCATTTGGAAGGAAGCGATGGGCTTTCCGAACTGAAGGCGTTCCTGACAATACTTGAGTGCGTTCTCGTAGGCGCCCATGGCGCATCCCGTCGCCTCCCAGCCAACCATGAAGCGCGTCATCTTCAGAACGCGGGCGGTGTCGCGGAACGACTCATCGTGTTGCAAACGGTTCGCTTCCGGTATTCGGCAGTTCTCCATCGTGATCAGGCCGTTTTGGACCACTTTGAGTGCAATCTTGTTCTGGATCTTCTCTACCGTGAAGCCAGGCGTGGTCTTGTTTTCCACGATGAACGCTTTGACTTGGTTGTCCGCTAGGTCGCGAGCCCAAATAATAGAAATGTCGCACCACGGAGCGTTGCCGATCCACTTCTTCTGACCATTAAGGATCCAGGTATCTCCATCCCGCTTGGCAGTCGTCAACATTCCGCCCGAGGTTCCTGATCCAACTAGCGGTTCAGTCAAGCCGAAGCAGCCGATTTTTTCCCAGCGCGCCATGGGTGGGAGCCATTTCTGTTTTTGTTCCTCCGACCCACCCAGGTAGATCGAACCCATCGCCAAACCGTTGTGCACCCCGAAAAATGTCGCGATCGACGAGTCGAAGCGCGCCATCTCCATGGCGATCAAGCCAAATAGCTGCGCACTTCCGCCTCTGCAGCCGTAACCCTGCATGGCGATGCCGCCAATGTTGAGTTCTTTCAGCGCGGGCAAGATTTCGAATGGGAAAGCATCTTCGACCCAGTACTTGGTGATAATAGGTGCGACCTTTGTCTCCATGAAAGTGCGCACCTGTTTCACAACCGCCAACTCATCAGCGGGCAGTGTTTCGACGAGTTCATAGAAGTCGCTATTGGGTGCCGGTAGCTGTGCAGGCTTTCTGTCTTTTACTGGGCTCGCCATTAAGAACTCCTTCTCACTTTGTGCGTCATACTGTTTGTGATACTTCGATTCAGAGCAAGTGGGCCGCCAAACGCATCCGGAAATTGCCTGCTGATAAGAGGTGAGTTGCAGTGTGAAGAACGGCGCCTATCAATAAATCGGTGTCATCAATGTATCAGTGTCAAATAGTGGTGACACAGATCGGATCGACTAGCATGGAGAACCGCAGTATCGCACGGGACACACAGCTTGACACTTGCTCCGTTGTTCAACGTACTAAAACCTGTCGCTTGGTTAGAGACTCACCATGGGTCGGCTGCACGGTATCGTAACGATCGAGTCTGGATCGGGTGGACAAGAGTCACTCCCGCCCTGTTGGAAACGAGATCGGCTTTGGGTGCAGGTGCTGCGGGAACCAAGTGACGCTCACGGTCAGAGCCAATGTTGCACTCGCACAAATGCGTCTTAAGGTCCTCATCTGTGAAAATCTACTTTGTGCTTCCAGTTGGTTGTGACGCGCGCAGCCCTGACCGCGCGCGTCGTTAATAGGTCAACCTGATTGACAGCCGAACTGGAATCAGCTGAGAGGCTCAATCATTGACAAAGCAACTGTATCGACCGCCACTATTTCTGATCGTGATTGTCAGAGTGCTCGCCTCCGTCAGGATTCTTCCCGCCTCCGTCTTCCGAGTGGGCCAGACTAAAGGCGAAGACTTTGTTATTTCCGGTTCCACGGATTTCCCTGTAACCAGATCCCCAATAGAGGGTGCCGTCTACGATAGATGGCCCATCGATGACCGAGCCCCCGCTCGCGAAGCTCCAGAGAATGTTTCCAGTTGTCGTGTTCAGGGCGTACATCTGTCCTGAGTTAGAGCCCACATACATGACGCCATTCGCGACACTGACCGAGCCCCTGTCAATGGTGCCGGGGCTAGGATCTGCAGTCTGCCAAAGGATCTTTCCCGTAGCGACGTCAAGCGCGCTCCACGCTCCCCAAGTAATCTGCTGGCCCGAGGGCACCAACGTGTAGGGAAGGAGATCGCTATTCGAGATCGCGACATAAATCCTCTTACCGTCAGTAGCGGTGCCCCACTCGATGCCTCCGAGCGAAGCGCCTGGCCCAACCGGTGTGCTCCAAACGATGCTGCCGTTATCGGGATTAAGCGCCCAAAAGATGCCGCTCTTCTGGCCAAAGCCAACAATATTGCCCACGAGATTGGGTCCTGATCCTCCCAGGTCAAAATCCGGACTGCTGGGAACGGGACAATTCGGGTTTGGTCCAGAAGAAGTAATGCAGGCTACGGTCCAGGTATCAAAGCCTTGGAGCTTCTTTGACCACTTGACCTGCCCGGTCTTCAGGTCCAACCCAAGAGCAGCGTCGAAGAGATCGTCCGGCGCAGTGCAGTCCGCGGTAGGAGTTGCGGTCTGGCAAGCGACCACATCTGCGGGAACGGTGTAGTTGTTTCCCGTGCCGATGTAGAGAGTACCGCGCTTTGGATCAATTGCAGGCGGTTGCCACACGGCGCCGCCGCTGTATTGGTCGGTCCGCCCGCCGTTGTCGGGCATATCGAAGGTTTTCCAAAGAATCGCACCGTTCTTCGCGTCGAGCGCTACGATGCTGCCGCGAAAGCTGCAGCACGGATACGCGGGATTCGTCGCCAGAGTTTCTTCGTTCGAAGAGACCCCGATGTAAACAATCCCGTCGAAGACAACTGGGGAACCAGTAATAATGGCTGCTGGATGGGTCTCCACGTTCCTGATCCATCGGAGTTCTCCTGTTCGTCGGTCAACTGCCATTACATTTGCGCCAGCATGCGCTTCCTTGGAACTGAGTATATCTCCGATAATTAGATGGTCGTGATCTATTGCAGGACTAACGCGAGAGATAGCACCAGCAACGCCGTCGTAGTCGGATATCTTGTGAGACCACATGAGATGACCACTGTGCTTGTTAATGGCGAAAAGGTTGCCGGCCCAATCGGGGAAGTAGACTGCGTCATCAGCCACGGTAGGAGTAGCAGAAACATCGCCACCAGTTGTGAAGACCCATTTGGGTTTCAGGCCCTTGACGTTACTGGGACTGATTAAATGTTCGGCTGGCTGGCTCCAGCTGTTGCTCAGATTCTGACCGGCAATTCGCCATTGGCCAGCCCTGGATTCATCGGATGGGCTTTGCGCGTTCAACATCGAGGTAAATAGTACTAATAAAACATTGATGAATGCTACCTTTGGAAATGAGAAGTTCCGAGTTTTTTGATCCATATTGCGTTGTTCTCCTTGAGTTTCGGTTTGGGTTGCGTCGCCTTCTTTAATAGCGACGCGCTTATGCTCACAGTGGTTACACACCTGTCCCCGTTGGGATTTCATCTTCCAACTTGGGACGTTTTTAGCTCGCCCCAACACAGGGCTGGAGATCGGTTCCTCGTAATGCTTGACAAAACGCTCCACGAGACCGCCGTCACCACAGTCAGCGTGCTGGCTGGATGAGCAGAGAAAGCTCGGCGCCAGATGCTTTATTCTTGACGAGCTCTTTTTCCCTGCTGCTCTTCGGCAACTCGTGGCAGGCCTCGTTGCCAGAAAGGAACACTCTCTTCAGAAACGTTTCGCTTCCGTATCGAATGAAAACAAGGTGAGCTTCCTGGCTCTGTTTGTCAGAATCGACTTGAAAAGACAACGCGAGCTGGTGTTCGGTTTCGTCTTCGCTGCGAAAGGCAATGATTCCGGATTGCAGTAGCTCGACCGTGTAGCCGCTCGCTTTCAGCGTAGTATTTCCCACTGAGAACTCGAACGGTATATTTGCTAAGACGCGACTTCCGCTCTGGGCGTGGGCTGGCACGATTGTAAGTGCGACACTAAGCGCGGTTATCACAGCGAATAACATAGGCTTCAACAAATACTGCATGGTCTCCTCTTCTTCGATGATGATTCGCGACGATCGTTATTTACACTCCCCTTCCTTCCGGCTTAAACACCAGAGCAAACACCTTGCGGAATAAGGAATGCCCGAGTGCATGTAGTGTTTAATTCTGCGACGGGGATGTGGACTGTAACGATTTGTCAGATTTGTCTGAAGGACGTAAATTAATTGTCTGCCCACAACAACTACCTCCCGACGTTACACACAGCAGTCCGATACTTACTTAAAGCAAGTGGGCCACCAAACGCATCCGAACATTGCCTGCTGAAAAGAAATGAGTTGCAGTCTGAAGGGAGGCGTTGACCAATAGATCAGTGTCATGAATAGATCAGTGTCAAATGCCGGTAACACTGAGCGGATCCACTCGCGCATGAAGGACCCAAGTAGCGCGAGGGCCGCCGTACCAAAAGCAGTAAAGCTAGGGTGTGATGCGCGACCATCCAGTTCGCGGTCGCACTTTTTCTGATGTTGGTGTGGGACTGGGAGGGGCCTTCGCGCAATCGACGGAATCAACTGGAGTTTAAATTCTGCGCGGGTGAGTCGGATCAACGGGCATCTGGCTGTGTACTGTTTGGATTGGAGATAGTCAACACTCTTGGTCTCTAGCCACCCCATTCCCACCCACACTGGCACCGCACTCTCTCTGCCAAGCGAAACTTGAAAAGATCTGCCTTGCAAATGGCACACGCTCTCATCCCCATGGTTTCTCTCCTTTATTGCGGCTTCAATCAATAAAAAAGAGGGGTCTTCGGATTGTTTGCCGAGTTCCCCTCCCGACCTACGCGCGAACGAGCCGCGGTCCCGTCGCGCCTGACATCCTTCGATCCGGTACCAAGTTCGGCCAGAGCCGGAAGACTATGCCAGCAGACGGCTGCGCAGTATGCGTCCACGGGTCATGCAAATACCGTGCCAGAGCGGAGTACCGCTAAATGGCGTTCAATCAAACAGATTTGGGCGGGCTTAGGAGAGCTAGCCTCTGTTGGGCCTTGACGTGTCAAGTCGGATGACATGACATCCGCGTCAATGAGTTATGCCAGCACGTGATAAAACTCCGAGCTTCGTGCTACTCGAGGCATTGTCCGTCGCGCGATTGCCCTGTCCAGGTCCTACTCAAGCCTCCGGGTTCGCCTCTATACCTAGCGCGGTTAGTTGTGGCGATTCGGTTGCTTCCTCTCTATGGGAAGGGAGTCCAAGTTGTGACCAGTGCAGAGGTGGACGGTCCACATGTTCTTGATTCCCAAGTCTCGGGGACAATTGCTTCGTTACGAGAGCGTTTTGAAGCCGTACGCTGCAGTGAAATTCATCGCGTGCGCGGACGCCTGGGCAATCTGAGCTCTGATCAAGAGGCTGTTGTGGAGTCGCTCAGTCGTGGCATCATAGAAAAGGTGCTCCAGGCGCCGGTGGCAATGTTGTTGAACGCTGCCGCAGCCAATCAGTTTGCCTTTATCGTCGAGACGGTGCGCAGGATTTTCAATCTGCGAACGTAAGATTATTCTTCCGAGCAAGCCCATCGACCCGCTGGCTGCTTGGGATCCGCTCCGGTGTAGCCAAGCCGCCGGCGAACACCGGAAAGCTACCACGGACCGCCTAGAAGAGATGGGGCGATCGTTATCCGCCTTCGCTCATGAACTGCCCCGCCCATTCCGCACACGCTTACCAGTTTGGCTGCGTGAGAGAAGCGTTACCGGTGCTTGATGAACGTACCGCTTTGCAGCTCTGTCATGGCCTGTCGCAACTCCTCCTGAGTGTTCATGACGATCGGACCGTACCACGCCACCGGCTCCTCAATCGGCTTGCCGGAGACCAAGAGAAAACGGATGCCTTCTTCGCCGGCCTGAACAGTAATCTCGTCGCCGCGATCGAAGAGCACGAGCGAGTGATTCCTGGCGTCGTACTTCGGGTTGGCGTTTGGGTCGACAGCAGATTCGGTCAGCACCGCGCGCGGATCCGATGCATCCCGGAACGTGCCTGAACCGGCGAAGACGTAGGCAAAAGCGTTACGCGTAGTCTCGATCTTCAGGCGCTTGCGTCGATTAGGAGCAACTGAGACATCAACGTAGCTAGGATCGGCTGCTACTCCTTCGACCGGTCCCCGTTGTCCCCAGAATTCTCCGCAAATCACCCTGACTCGGGTGCCGTCATCGTCTGTGACCTCCGGGACCGCACTCGACGGAATGTCTTGATAGCGCGGGTCCGTCATCTTCAAACTTGCGGGCAGGTTGGCCCACAGTTGGAAGCCGTGCATCCGGCCTCGGCCATCGCCTTTCGGCATCTCCTGGTGGAGAATGCCGCTTCCCGCTGTCATCCATTGCACGTCGCCAGCGATCATTTTTCCTTTATTGCCCAGGCTGTCACCGTGCTCGACCGATCCGGCCAGGACGTACGTGATGGTTTCGATGCCGCGATGTGGATGCCAGGGGAATCCTGCAATGTAGTCGTTCGGGTTATCGTTACGGAAATCGTCCAGTAAGAGAAATGGATCGAATTCCCTGGTCTTACCGAAGCCAAAGGCGCGTTGCAACTTGACGCCCGCGCCTTCGATCGTCGGCTTCGGTTCGATGATCTGCTTCACTGCCCTCAGTGACATAGGACTCCCTCGTGGGTGATACGACAGTTTGTGCCCAACCCGCCGTTCCTCCGATGCTTCAAGCCTTCACAAACTCCACTTCGAGTGTGATGGTGATCTCCTCGCCAACCAAAATGCCGCCGGTTTCAAGGGCCGCATTCCAGGTCAAGCCATAGTCTTTGCGGTTGATCTTGGTCGTACCCGAAACAGCCACACGAGTGTTGCCCCATGGATCTTTCGTAGGCGGCGTGGGTCCTTCGACTGTGAACACGACCTTGCGGGTAACCCCGCGGATCGTCAGGTCACCTTCCACCGCCAGTTCGCCATCACGGACGATGCTGATGCGCTCGGATTTGAATGAGAGTGTCGGAAATTTCTCTACATCCAGGAAGTCAGCACTTCGCAGATGAGCGTCGCGCTGGGCGTCGCGAGTTTCGATGGAGGCGGCATCGATCGAAGCCTCAATGTGCGATTTGTCGAGATCCGATTCATCCAAGGTTAAGGCGCCCGAAACTCTTAAGAAATGCCCCTTTACGTGCGCGATCATCATGTGTTTGACCTTAAACTCAGCAACAGAGTGAGCTGGGTCGATGTTCCAGGTGGTGGTGCTGGTTTGCGGAATGGCTGCTGTGCTCATAAGGTGGTTCTCCTTTCCTCTGCTTAGATGCGTTACGACGATATTCGTTGCAACACATATATTTGGCAAGAAAATTAGACCACTCTGGCTCGAGCCGCTACCAGCAACCCCTGTAATTCCTTCAGCCTTGCACCACCCAGGTGGCCAAGCTGTTGACGGTGCATCCCCTGAACGGGTTCGTCGAGACGGGTCAAAAGCTTCAATCCCTGCGGCGTGATTCGAGCCACAACCATGCGCCGGTCCTTCGTTTCCCGACAGCGCGAGATCAGTTCTCGTTTTTCAAGACGGTCGAGCAGCCGTGTGATGTCAGGGTCTCGGGTAATCATGCGGTTCGCAATCTCTCCGCAAGGCAGTCCTGCAGGCGCGCCTCGTAGAATTCGGAGCACGTTGTATTGGGTTGGCGAGAGATCCTCGGATTTCAGGAACTGAGCAGGACCGCGGGAGAGCAGATCGCAGGTACGGAGCAGATCCAGGAACGTCGCTTCCTCAGGGGTGCCTCGCGCTTTCTTTGTCTCTTTCATGATTGTCGATTATATATGTTATAACGACATTCGTCTAGACATATACAAGAGCCCAAACCGAGGGGTTGGAGGATTCAGAGTGGGGGCCCTGGAGCTAAGCGGAGTTCCGCGCCAAACCGGCCCGCTTAGAATTTGTTCTGCGTGTGTTGCCAGCTTTCCAATCGCTTCGCGGCGCCTTTCTGTCATCCGTCATCCAATCGACAGCCATCCTTCGCATTTCCACCGGTAACGCCGCTGGATTCAGGTCGGAGTCGTGGAGCCAGAAACCAGCAGGCGCGGAGACCTTTTTCCTTGGTCACCGGAGAAACTCCTGGTTCGCCCCCCGGGGTCGGAACCTCAACTTTTGCACTCTTTGGTGCGATCAGGGCAGTACCATGGTTCATTCGAGATACGGCGCATGGTCAACCAAACGGCCTGTCGCTCAGCCTGCTTCTCCCAGGGACTGCCGGGGAAGGCTGGACTGGATGGTTAAGGCGGCCTGGCGCTAGCGCACTGAGGTCTGGATGGCTGGACCGTGCGAACCGAGAAGGAGTTTGAGGTTGAGCGCTACGATGGAATTTGGGGCGTCGAGAGCACAGGATTGTGCCGCTCCCTGCGCCAGCTGTGGAGTAAAACGTCGACGATTGACGACGGGGGGTGCGATCGGCAGGCGGATCTGCGGGATGTTGCTCTTGTGCCAGCTGACTTTCGGCTGCCGCTCACAGAGTTCGCGAACCATCGCCGTGATTCCCGGCACGACGGCGACCGAGTTTTGGGAAGCGGCGCATGTGGGAGCAGAAGCGGCAGGGAGCCAGACCAGATTCCGGATTTACTGGAACGCGCCGACTCGCGAGGACGATGTTGAACGTCAGATTGCGCTGGTGGAGAGGGCGATTGATTCCGACTACGCCGGCCTGGTCGTCGCACCGACGAATTATCTAGCTCTGGTGGGCTCCGTGCGGCAGGCGTTGTCCAAGCGCATTCCCACGGTGGTGATTCGCTCTTCGCTGCCGATCCCTCCGGGAAAAGGCCTCTCCTACATTCTGAATGATGACCGGGAAACAGGCCGTCTTGCGGCGCGGCGCGTGGGAACAGTGCTGGGCGGGAAAGGACAAGTGGCGCTGCTCGGGCTGGATCCGTCTGGACCGAGAAGCGTTCTCCGCGCCCGAGCTATTGAAGAGGAACTGGCAAAGAGTTTTCCCCGGGTTTCGGTAGTCGATAAAAGATCGGGATCCTCCAATACCGCCGAGGTACAACAGATCGCACAAGAGATTTTAAACGACGGTCCCAACCTTGACGCGATTATCGCGCTGGACGTAACCGCGACTGAAGGGACCTGGGCGGCTTTGAGCGCGCTGGGAAAGGGCAGAGGGGTCAAGTTGATCGGATGTGAGCAAGAAGTGGACCTGATGGCCGGCATCCGACACGGCGACATTGACTCGATCGTGGTGGAGAACACCTATGAAATGGGATTCCGGGCCATCCAAACAATTGCCGCGCGGCAACGCGGGGAGCCGGTGCCTGACAAAATCGAACTGAAGCCGGTGCTGGTCACGAAGGCAAACATTGACAGCGTGGAAGTTCAGAGAATGTTGTCTGTGAACTGGAGGGTGTCGCATTGAAGAGGCTGCGTCCCGTGCGTCGCTGGTTAAGCGCGTTCTCGTGCTTCTTCATCATGGCCGCACTGGCAGCGACTGCCTATTGGTTCAATTCCCGGCGAGTGCCTCACTATCACGATTCTTTCGCCGTCGGCAAAACGGCGGAATGGCACGCCTACGGCGGAAGTTGGGACTCTTACCAAGGCGCCATACGCAACAATTCGGATGAGCGGGGGGCCAAGCTCATCACGGGATCACTCGCCTGGACCGACTACACGGTAGAGGCAGACCTTCTCTTGCTTGGACAAAACGGGGATGCGGGGCTGATTGTCCGCTCCCGCGACGAGGAGGAGGGGGTGGACGCTTACGACGGCTACTACGTGGGATTGCGGGACCGAAATAACACCATGGTCATTGGCCGCGCTGACCACGGATGGATGGAATACGAAGCAGTGCCCGTGGCGAAGCCGATTCATCCCTTCCACTGGTATCACCTCAAGGTGATCGCAATCGCATGTGAAATCGCGGCGATAGCTTCGGATCTGGAGACACGACAAGACACCGTTGTGGCCATGCGCGAAATCGATTGCGCCCGAACCGGACGAATCGGTCTGCGGTCCTATTCCTCGGGAGGCTTGTGGAAGAACGTTCGAGCCGAACCCGCTACGGCGGCAGACTTGTCGGCAATCGATGCCAGTACCCAAGTCATCGATTCGCCGGAACGGATGCAGACGGAGACGGGCTTCAATTCTCTTCTGCCGTACAGCGGAAAAGCGGTCGGGCCAACGGACTCGTCGAGCAACAGTCCGGCCATGGTGACGCGCACGCCCCCGCTCAGCAGCTTGCGTTTTGTTTCCGATCCGCACCAGGGACCTGTCACCGTCCGGGGGAGTGTCGTCCTTACTACGCCGACGTTGTACATCGAGGATTCCTCCGGAGGCGCTGCAGTGGACTCCGCGCCGGTATCTTCGGTGAAAATCGGTGATGAGGTGCAGGTAAGTGGAACCGTCGACGCCCGGCCGGTGGGCGTGACTCTGCGGAATCCGACGCTCCGGCTGCTGTGGTCGAGAGGACCGGCTCCCCCTCTGTCGGTAACAGCTGCGCAGGCCGCGACCGGAGCCTTCAGCGGAATGCTGGTTGAGATTGAGGGCCGCCTGCAAGCCAAGCGTCAGGTAAAGGGCCAGTCGGTTGTGCTGGAGTTGCAAAGCGGGCACCAGGCCTATCGGGCCATTTTGCAGGGGGCGCGTCAGGATCTGATGTTTGAGGGCCTGCAACCGAACAGCCTGCTGCGGCTCAGGGGAGTTTGCGTTGCCGACCCGGCGTACACGGAGAATCTCACGTCGTTTGCCCTCCTTCTCCGCGCCAGCGAAGACATCGGGATTGTGGCGGGCCCACCGTGGTGGGATACGCGTCACGTCCTGCAGGGCGCATTCGTGCTGATGATTGTTGTGGTGGCCGGCGTGTTCCTGTATTTTCGCGCCGAGCACTGGAGGATGAGCGCGGTGGTGGAGGAACGGTCACGCATGGCCCGCGAAATTCACGACACGCTAGCACAAAGTTTTGCCGGCATCGCGCTGCAGTTGGAATCGGCGCTGCTCGGCCCCCGCCCGGAGGTGGAACCTGCTCCGGTCACTATGGCGCTTCACATGGCCCGCCAAAGCCGGCGCGAGGCCCATCGCTCTATTGCTGCGCTGCGCACCTTGCATACCGATCAATCTCTGGAGAACATGCTACGCAAGGTGCTTCGCTCGCAGATGGCCGAAAGCCACGTGGAACTGACGGTGACCAGTCAGGGAACGCCCGAGCGGTTGTCGGGCGATGCCGAGGCGCAAGTTCTACGCATTGCGCAGGAAGCTGTCGCCAACGCCATCCAACACGCCAAGGCGACCAGGATCGCCGTAGGTCTGGTGTTTGACGACCGGAAGCTGAAGATGTTCATCGAAGATGATGGGCATGGGTTTGAGCTATCTACGGCTCCCGGATCCGAGGAAGGGCACTTCGGGATTACGGGAATGCGCGAGCGTGCAGAGAGCCTCAAGGCAAACCTGACAATCACGTCCGGGGGCAGCGGAACGCAAGTGTCGTTGACCGTGCCCATACCTTCGCGCCGCAGGCAATTCTGGAAAGTGGCACCTCCCTGGACTCGCCGGCTGAGCGAGCCGTTGCGATCATGGCTTTCCGGCGAGGGCAACAACGGGGGAAGGTCCCATGCCTGATGCCATTCGCGTGCTGATTGCTGACGATCACCTCATCTTCCGTATGGGGCTCAAGAGCCTGCTGAACAATGAGCCCGGCATTGTGGTTGCCGGCGAGGCCAGCACCGGCGCTCAGACCGTCGAAAAATTCAAAGACCTGCAACCCGACGTCGTGGTGCTCGACCTCCGAATGCCAGAGGGCGGAGGAATGCAGGCCCTAGCTGGCATGCGCGAAATTCGCGACGACGCCAAGGTGTTGGTGCTCTCAAGTTACGCCACCGAAGAGGAGGTTTACCAGGCTCTGCACGCCGGGGCGTCGGGATATGTTCTCAAGGACGTCGGACGAGACGAACTCACGGGGGCGATCCGGCACATCTACGCGGGCGGCGAATGGATTCAATCGTGCATTCGGCCGATCCTCGCCGGGCGTGAAGACCGCCACGAGCTCACACCGCGGGAGTTGGAGGTGCTCAAGTTGCTGGTTCGCGGCCTGACGAACCGAGAGATCGCCAAGGTTCTGGGGAACAGCGAGAACACGATTCGCAATCACACGATTCGGATCTTCGCCAAGCTGTACGTAAGCGATCGCGCCGAGGCCGTGAGCGCCGCGCTGCAGCGGGGCATTGTGGTTCCCACCAACTAGGGTCCCTTTCAGAATGACCAGGCCCGCAGAGGTGGCCAAGGCTTTCCCCTGGCCTGCTGGCAGTCACACAATAATGGTGACCGGGCGGGCTTTAGCCTTTTAGTCAATTCCGTTCCTCCTGTCAATAGTCTGTTTAAAACGTGACAGGCCTCGGACGCTCGCCTACGTTTTCCTTCTCAAATCTTTGTCCGAGTCCGCAAGCACAGTTCCGACAAACGTGGGGGTTTTCGGAAAGGGTGAGGATCAGGAACATGAAGCGATACGTGGCTCTATTCCGGTCGTTGCATCGAGTTTTTCCGTTCACCGGCGCACTCTGCTGGGTTTTACTGCTCACACTGTCCGCGAGCAGGCCGGCGATGGCCCAGTTCAGCAGCGCCATTGAAGGAACGGTGACGGACGCAAGTGGCGCCGTCATCGCGGATGTAAATATTCGCGTCACCAGCGAGTCCACGGGTCTCGAGTTTGCCACCAAGACGTCGGCCAGCGGGTACTACCGCGTGCCGACGCTGCCCGCCGGTCAGTACCGGGTGGAGGCCTCCAAGGAAGGCTTCGATACCGCCGTGCAATCCGGGGTCGTCCTGGATGTAGCCCGCGTGCAGGCGGTGCCTCTTCAGCTAAGAGTGGGGCAAGTAACGACCAAAGTGAATGTTACCGGCGCACCGCCGGTGGTCGAGACATCGGAAGCCCACATCTCTGAACTCACGACTGCCCAAGAGGTTCTCAGCCTTCCCCTCGAGGGTCGGAATGCGCTCAACGTGATCGCACAGACTCCCGGAGTCACGGGCAGCGGGCTGGTCTCAGACCGCGCGGGCGCGAATGATATCTTCAACGCGGCCAATGCGCCGTCAGTCACGGCGAATGGACAGCGCGGATCCTCCAATGGTTTTTACATCGACGACACCTCCGTGAATGACAATCCGGATGGTGGCAGCGCAAAGCTCTCGCCCAACCCGGAGTCCATTCAGGAGGTCAAAGTTTCCGTTAACAACTACTCGGCACAGTATGGCCGCAACAGCTCGATTCTGACGCAGATCACAACGAAGTCAGGTACGAATCAGATCCACGGCAGCTTGTTCGAGTATCACACCGACAACAAGCTCACGGCGCGAAACGTTTTGCAGAACACCCCGGACCCGATCACCGGCCGGATCGTCCCGGTCTCGCGACGCAATGAATTCGGCGGATCGGTGGGCCTGCCGATTCGCAAGGATCACACCTTCGTCTTCGGAAGCTACGACCAGTTGAAATCGGCGCAGGCGTTTACGGCGAGCGCCACGGTGGAGACTTCGGACTTCACCAATTTCATGAAGACGACCTTTCCCAACAGCATCGGGACCAAGTTGCTGACCAGCTATCCGGCCGCCGTGTCGGCGAGCGGTGCGCCCATCACGGTGGCGGCTGAGATGACCGCGCTCGGCTTGGGAGCGTGCAGCGGAACGAATTCGATTGGGATGCCTTGTAGCATGGCCTTGTTGCAAAGCGGCATCATCTCCACCAGCACGCCCCGCGATGGGATTCAGTGGAACGCGCGCGTGGACCAGATATTCGGAGATGGATCGAACCGCTTCTACGCCAATGTCTTCCGCATGACAGCGCAGCAAAGCAGCCCCGGCGCTCGCCCGGCGTTCAATACCCGACCGCCAGCCGAAGCCGACTACGCGGGTGCAAACTTCACGCACGTGTTCTCTCCGAACCTGGTCAACGAAGCGGCCATGGGTTACACGCTGGACTACGGGGCTTCGCCGGTGAGCCACCCCAGCGTACCGGCCATCAACGTGACTGGGATGACGGGATTCGGGGCGGGTTGGGGACCAGCCGGCTTCGTACAGAACGATTTCCACTGGCGCGACATGGTGTCGTACAACCGGGGCTCGCAGTCCTTCAAGTTCGGATTTGATATCTATCGCGATCAGGACAATGCTCCCTTCACCGGCCCACTGTACCGTCCGACTTTCAATTTTCAGAATGCGTTCGATTTTGCGATCGACAAGCCGTTTCGGGAGACGGGGATAAACTTCAACGCAGAAACCGGTGGACTCCCCTTCCAAAACTTTGGCTACCGGTCGACCACCTATGGGTTCTATGCTCAGGATGACTGGAGAGTCCAGCGAACATTAACCGTGAATCTGGGATTGCGTTGGGATTTTTCCGGAAACCCGACCGAGGCCAACGGGGATATGACCAACCTGCAGTTGGGACCGGGCACTGCACTTGCGCAACGGATTGCAGGCGCGAAGGTGGTCCGCGTAAAAGACATGTTCACGGATAACCGGAAGGGATATTTTGCGCCCCGATTAGGATTCGCGTGGGACCCCACCGGCCAGGGCAAGATC
>Ga0307479_10000470_pt1 | contig 35854 bp, 28 predicted proteins | sample atmos_gasesECM4C_FD_203743 | JGI IMG/M metagenome (GOLD analysis project Ga0307479, IMG submission 203743) | Hardwood forest soil microbial communities from Morgan-Monroe State Forest, Indiana, United States - atmos_gasesECM4C_515 | ecosystem: Environmental > Terrestrial > Soil > Temperate...
CCGTGATGGTCTTCAACGTGCCAGTGGCATCGGTCGTAATACTCCACTGGCGCGTGTAATATGCTCCCGCGGCAGTCCCGTTTTGGTATGTTCCATCGTAGGCATAATAATCAACATAGTTCGCCACTGCGGCCGCAGGCGGAACGGCCCCGACAGTCGTACTGCCGGCCATTGCCCCGCCCAACCCGGTGCCCCCGGCGACGGGCGGAAACTTCGTCGTATCCGTAGTGTTGTCCAAGAAGTCCAGTTTCAGCAGCGATTCCATTTTGTCCTGGGCGTACTCGGAGGTCCGGGTAGAGATGTCTCCCTGCTGTTCCGTCACTTGAAAACCCACGGTGAAGACAGGCAGAACTCCCACGACCACGATCAACAGAATGGCGCAGGCGATCATGGTCTCGATCATAGTTACGCCGCGCTCTAGCGGCGCATTGTTCCGCGACCGCTTTCCCCATCTGAGTGTGAGTTCTTTGGCCATTTGTTCAAGCTCCTCTAGAATACGGCCCACGCTGCCCCGTTGTAGTTATATGTCGCAGGCTGACCGGCGATTGGTACCGCGACGGCGAAGCAGAACGTCTGGCTATTGCTATTCCTGATATAGATCGCGTCGCTCGCGACTAGCGTGTTGGTACTGTCCACCGGATATCCGCGCGAATTAAACTCGATGCATGCGGTGTTGGCGATGTTCGCGCCGGGGGCTGGGCCCGCGACGCCCACCTTGCAAATCGGCGCCTGGGCGATAGCAGCTGTCGCCGCCGTGGGTCCTGCGGTTAGCGTACCGAATCCGAAGATGTCACCTTGTCCAAGGCTAGTGACAGGGCTGGTTCCTAAAGTGCAGGGGTTGGAGTCCCCGTCAGTTTGCCAGCATCCAGCGCCGCCATTGCCGGCCTTGTTCCATACCTCCACGTGAAAGGTGTTGCCCGTGAGATTCACGTAGGCCCGCGCATGACTATAATCGGCAGCCGCACGCATGCGGGCCAGATTAAGCGCGACGGCAATGCTCCGCGCATCGCCGGAGATTCGGTACGTTTGCGTGATGGTCGTTATGGAAGGGGCGGCGAAACCTAGCAGTGTCATTAGGATGGCAACACCGACCAGTATCTCGACCATTGAAAAGCCGCGTTGCTTCTTATTCGTCAGTCTTTGTCGCATTTGCTCCGCCGTTATACTCCTGAAGTAAGCAGCACAGCGAGAGATGCAGGCCGGTGGCCAAGCCCATCCACGCTGTAAACTATTGTAAAAACGACCCTTGCATGCACGGCTGAGCTACTTCTTGAGAGTGGGTTCGAAGCTATGGGTCGAAATGTAACAAGTCGAGGCTTATCCGGAAGGAGGTCGCGAATTACCTGCCGGGAGGCCCGGACGTTCGATACGCTAGACAACAGCAGTTTCCGAATGAGGAGGCCCAGGACCAAAAACCGCCAAGAAATTCCTTGACAAATGATGTACTGATATGATAACATCCGTTATGTTAGCTCGACAGACAACGCTCCTCAATCCCCTCCAACCCGCGCTAACTCCTTTACTCCGACACTCTTGCAGACTCTTTGTCGTTGCGAAAAAGGTCATCTCCTTTGGAATCAAGCAAATCCAAACTCTTTTGACAAGACACGCCGGGGTGGGGTACCTCGAACCTCCGCGACCTGCATGTCGGGGCCTCCCTAAGTTCCTTGCTGCCTATCACATACAAGCAAACCCAGCATTTTCATGCAATTATGCACCTTCTTGCATAGCGGAGCTCCGTTATTCCCCTTATTTTCAGTAGCTTCCGTGCCCTTTCGATTCGCCCCTGGAGATGTGTGTACCCCCTGCGCCCCTAACCGCCCCCTTCCTACACCCGGTCGGCGATGTTGGTTTCCATCCGTTGGAAGAAAAAGAGCCCGCCGATCAGCACCACTCCCACGCCAACAGCCGAAGCAGCCATCGCAACGCCCGGCGGCTGCCCCTGCCCGGTTAGTGCCCAACGGAATCCGTCAATGACTCCCGCCATCGGATTCAGTCCGTACAGCCAGCGCCAACGTGCCGGTACCAGCGAGCTCGGGTACGCCACCGGCGACGCCAGCATCCAGAACTGCACCACGAACGGCATCACCGCGCGCACGTCGCGGTACAGAGCGTTCAGCGCCGAAGTCCACAGCCCCACCCCCAGCGCCGTGAGCACCGCCAACACAATGATCACCGGCAGTAGCAGCACCGTCGCCGGGGGATGGATCCCAAACGAAAGCGTCAGCACCACCATCACCACTAGGCCAATCGCAAAATCCACCAATCCCGAAAACACCGCGGCGATGGGCAAGATCAGCCGCGGAAAATACACTTTCGTGATCACGTTCTGGTTGTCCACCACGATGTTCGTGCAGCTAGTCAGCGCCTGCGAAAAATACGCCCATGGCACCAGCGCCGCGAAATAAAACACCGGATAAGGCAGCCCCTGCGAGGGCAGTTTCGCAAGGCGGCCGAAAAAAATCGTGAATACGCCCATGGTCATCAGTGGCTGCAGCACCACCCACAAGACTCCGATGGCCGTTTGCTTGTACCGGATCTTAATGTCGCGCATGGCGAAAAAATATAGGAGCTCGCGATACTCCCAGACTTCCGCGAGGCGCAGCTCCAGCCAACCGCGCGGCGGCTCGATGCGCACCACTGCGGGCACGCTGGCCTGCGTCTTCAGAGGCGTGGCGGATTCAGAGGGCGCGGTAACCGTAGCCATCAAATTATGCGCGACAACTTTTGCGAGAGGGCTGCCGAAACTCCAAGTAGATTACCAGAGATTCCCCACGCCGAACGCCGAAGCCCCGAGCTTGTGCGCCGTTCATGCTCCTCCGCGCGGCGCGCGCGCGGATTCATGGCTCGGACTGTTTTTTCATTTGGTCGATGTCGCGGTCTTCGATTTGACGCATCAGGTCTTGGCGATGAAAAAGATAATTCTGCAGATGCGCGGCCAACTGTCGCGGCACAACCTCAAATTGGTTGCGAATCATTTCGCTCCAGGAAATCGGCCCGCGCGGAGGTATCAGGTGCTCGCCCCACTGAAACATGAACGCCGCGTTCCAAAGCGCGAACGCAGCAAGGACCACGGAAGCAGCGGCAACGGCTGCGCGTTGGTTGCGAAACAGCGCGGCAAGGCGCGCCAGCAGAACGCTCAGCCCCAGAATAAATAGCGGCGTCAGCGAAATGAAAAATCGGTTGCCGAAAGAAGAGATGCCGGCCCAGTCCGGATAGCACGCAATGAAAACATAAAACGCCAGTGCGCCCGCGAGCAGCGGGGTACCCACGCGCGGTTCGCGCCACTTAAATAAAACGAGACCTGCGGTGGCGACCAGTAGGAGTGGCGTCCAGGAAAACAAACCGTGCTCGGAGGAAAAGAGCACGGCAAGAAAATAGGGCGAGCGCCACGCCCAATTTCGCACTGACACGTAACCTGATTCGAATGGACTGCCGTAAACGATGTAGCGACTAACAAACGTAGGGAGCAAGCAGAGCAGCGCGACGGCGGCAAACAGCAAGTGTTTCGCGAGAAGTTGCGAAGCAGTGGCTCCGCTTCCAGCGTCGCGGCGACAAGCCGCCGCGTAGTCGCGAAGCGCCTCGACCACGAGAATCATCATCAGCATGGCGTTGGCGTAATACACGTTGAGCATCAAGCCGGCGATGAGCGCGAGCACAAACCACTGGCGCAGCGTGCGCTGCTCGCGCGTTTGGTGCCAATAAAAAACAAACAGCGAAACCGCAAACGCGGAATGCGCGTGCGACCAAGAAGGATTGAAATACATGTATACCGGAAGGGAGCTGGCCCACCAGATCGCGAGCGTCGCGAGGAAGGCCCACACATCTCCCGCATATTGGCGCGCTAAGCGAAATGCCAGCAACAGCCCGAGGAATCCCCAGAACGCCGTGCCAAAAGCCATGGTCGCGCGGTACGGGGCGGAAAATCCGTCCGCGGCCACCTGCGAGCCGAGCGCGCGCGCCAGGAGCACGCCTCCATGCGCGAGCAACAAAAATGGCGCCCACAGCATTGCCGGGCCAACGGTGAAGTGATTTTCGAGATGGCCGGTGCGCGTGCGAAACATCTGCTTGGGACGGCCGTGCTGATCGAGGCGCGCTTCGCGAAAACTGGTGTTCGCGGCGATGTAGTCGTGCTCGAAATCCAAACTGTGCTCGATAAGCGGCGCGCGCGCAAAAGCGTAGTAGCCCACCCCGTCACCGCGCACCCACGGATTCAAAAGCACCAGTGAGAGGAGAAAAAAGAGCAGCAGCCGACGCTCCGTTTTGCGTCGCTGCGTGGGCAGCTTGCTCGGCGATTGGCTCTCCACTAACAAGACATCCGTTGCTTCCTGCATCTTGCCCGCGCAAATGCGCGCGCCGGCCGTTTCGCGATATTAAAACCACAGAAAAGCATTCAGAGAATTCTGGGGGACAGCTGATGTGACGACTCTACGTAAAAGAAATGTCAAAGTAAATGAACGGCAATTGATGGCACCGGGATTTCATTGATCTCCGACGGTTAGGAATTGAGAGAGCGGGAGAAGGCGGATAGAATACGTCCCGGCAGGAGGACTATGAGCGGGCATGGAGTCTCTGTGTGTCGGCGAATAACGAAATTCGTGATGTTGTTTGTAGCGCTCGTCCTGGTGATCGGTTTGGAAAATTCGGCGGCCAAGCAGCAGGCCGACGCGGACGAGAAAACGGCGGCGGAGCAGGGCCGCAAACAGTTCGAACAATCCTGCGGATTCTGCCATGGAGCGGATGCCACTGGCGCGCGCGGGCCGGACTTGTTGCGCTCGCCGCTGGTAGCGCATGACGTGAAGGGCAATCAAATCGGGCCGGTGATACACGAGGGCCGTCCCGACAAAGGAATGCCGGCCATGCCGCTGAGCGATCCGCAAATTCTGGACATTGCGGCATTTCTGCACGCGCGCGCCGCGGAAGCGCTACATTCGGCGAGCGTACCAAAAGGATATCCAGTAGAAAAATTGCTTACCGGGAACGCCGGGGCTGGACAAACATTTTTCAATGGCGCCGGCGGTTGCAACAAATGTCATTCCGCCACGGGCGATTTGGCAGGCATCGCGGGCAAGCATTCTCCTATCGATCTTGAAGCGCGCATGCTGTATCCGGCGGGGAAACACGCGACCGCGCTTGTGACGCTGCCCTCCGGCGAGCAGGTTCAGGGCGAGGTGCGACATGTGGATGACTTTGTAATCGCCGTGCGCGACGCCTCAGGATGGTATCGGTCGTTCCAGCGCGATCGGGTGAAAGTGGAGCTGCAGGATCCTCTCGCCGCCCATCGCGAACTGCTTGAGAAGCTCACGCAGGCGGATGTTCACAACCTCTTCGCCTATCTGGAAACATTGAAATAGCGAAGCGGAAAAGAGAGACAGGAGCCGGAATGCTTTCTTACGTCTATGGAGCGACCAAGTCAGTGGGCCGTGAGCTAGAACGAGCGATCTCGATTGCGTTGAAGAAAAGCCTCAGGCCAGGAGGCCTGAGCTACATTTGCCCGCACAGCGAAAAAGTAAGGCTGGTGATTTTGTTGCTGTTAGTTTTCGCTGTAGGCCTGCAAGTGCTGCCTGCGCGTGCACAGGGGCTGGACGGAGCGGCGCTGTTGAAACCGGCGACAGATACCTGGCCGACCTACAACGGAGACTATTCGGGAGCACGCTACAGCACACTCGACCAGATCGATGCGAAGAACATCGGTTCGCTGACGTTGGCCTGGGCATTTCGGACCAGCGGAAACGTGTTGAAATCAACGCCGCTGGAAGTGAACGGAATTCTTTATCTGTCGGCTCCCGACAATGTATGGGCGGTGGATGCGCGCTTTGGGCGGCAGATCTGGCATTACCAGCGCACCTCCGAAGGCGATCACATCGGGCACCGCGGGCTGGGAATGTACAAGAACTGGCTCTACTTCACGACGCCGGACGCGCACCTGGTTTGCCTGGATGCCAAAGATGGCAAAGTGCGTTGGGATGTGGAACTCGCGGACGTGAAGCTCGGATATTTTTCGACGATGGCGCCGCTAGTGATCCGCGACCACGTAGTCGCTGGAGTCTCCGGCGACGTCACCGATGTTCGCGGGTACCTCAAGTCCATCGACCCGGAAACGGGAGAGACGCAGTGGACCTGGTATACCGATCCCGATCCCGGTCAGCCCGGCTCGGAGACCTGGCCCAAAGACAACGACGCGATCTTGCATGGCGGCGGAATGACGTGGATGACCGGCACGTATGATCCAGACTTGAATTTACTTTACTGGGGCACGGGCAATCCCAACCCGGTGCTCGCCGGCGAAGGCCGACCGGGCGACAACCTATATACGTGCTCGATTGTGGCGCTGAACCCGGACACAGGAAAGCTGGTGTGGTATTTCCAGACCTCGCCGCATGACGTGCACGATTGGGATGCGGTGGAGACGCCGGTTTTGTTCGATGCCGAATTCAAGGGCCAGAAACGCAAACTGCTCGCGCAGGCCAGCCGCAACGGATTTTACTTCCTGCTGGATCGAACGGATGGAGAGTATCTGGCCGCGGCGCCGTTCATCGACCAAACATGGTCAACCGGAGTTGACGCGCATGGGCGCCCGATGGCCAAGCCGGAAGCGACCCCGACGCCGGATGGCGCGCTGGTCGAGCCTGGCTCGGACGGAGCCACGAACTGGATGTCCCCGAGCTTTGATCCGCAGACGAACTTGTTCTATGTTACTGCGCGGCGCATCTTCAGCATTTACTATCAGACCGTAACGGGAAAAGCGGAAGGGTGGGGCGGTCGAGACCGCAACCTGTGGGCGAACTCGACGATCCGCGCGCTGGACTACCGCACGGGCAAAGTGGTGTGGAACCACGAAACCGGTGAGGACGAAAATGCCGCGGGAATTCTGACCACCGCCGGGCATCTTCTCTTCAGCGCGGACACTTCAGGAAATTTGCTGGCGCTCGATCCAGCCACGGGAAGAACTCTCTGGCATCTCAATGCCGGGGGGCGCATGGCCGCCTCTCCGATGACGTATCAGCTCGACGGACGGCAATATCTGATTGCCGCTGTGCAAGATGTGCTTTACGCCTTCGCGTTGCCACAAAATACGGTCAAGAAAGGGCCGAAATAAAAATCAAGACGGGCGTGAAGGAGAGTCTGCGCGGACAGTTTAGACGGCCGATGTGGCGGCGTGGTGAGCGGGTTCGGATTTGGATTGGAAGTAGGCGGTTACGCGGTCGATGATCTCGTTTAGCGGGATTTGCGGGCGGAAGCCGGTGAGGGCTTGCAATTTTTCAATGGAGGGAACGCGGCGCATCATGTCTTCGAAGCCGGGCTCGTATGCCTGATCGTAGGGAATAAATTCGATGGGTGAAGAGCTGCGTGTGCGCTCCTTGACCAGGCGAGCGAGCGCTTCGATAGAAATTTCTTCGGTGTTGCCGACGTTGACGACTTCTCCGACGGAGCGAGGGGTATCGATGAGGCGAGTGAGCGCTTCCACCGTATCGCGCACGTCGCAAAAGCAGCGGGACTGCTGGCCATTGCCATAGACGCTGATTGGCTTGCCGTCCAGGGCGGCTTTGACAAAGTTCGGGAGCACCATGCCGTAACGGCCGGTCTGACGCGGCCCGACGGTGTTGAATAGACGAACGACGATGACCGGAAGCTTTTTTTCCCTCCAGTAAGCCAGAGCCAGAAATTCATCGAGCGCTTTCGAAGCGGCGTAACTCCAGCGACCCTTGGTGGTGGGGCCGAGGACGAGGTCAGCGTCTTCGTGGAAGGGAACATTGGTGTTTTTTCCGTAGACTTCGGAGGTGGAAGCGGTGAGCACGAGCTTGCGCTTTTTGCAGGCGGCTTCGAGGACGTGCTGGGTGCCGTTGACGTTGGTCTCGATGGTGCGCACGGGGCTTTCGACGATGAGCTTGACGCCCACGGCGGCAGCCAAGTGCACGATGACGTCGGCGTCATCCACGAGCTCGGCAAGCAACTGGCGATTTTCGATGCTGTCGAGGTGATAGGACATGCGCTCGGAGGATTTGAGGTGGCGGATATTCTCCATGCTGCCGGTGGAAAGATTGTCGAGCAGGACGACGGCGTCACCGCGTTGAAGAAGGCGTTCGGCCAAATGCGAACCGATGAAACCGGCGCCGCCGGTGATCAAAAAACGCAAGCACCCTCCTCAGAGTTCCTGATTATCGTCCAGATCGTGAACGGCCACTTTTTGCCGGGCCTCGAAACCCAAGTCGGAAGCGGGGGCCTCCGAGACCTCCTGAGGGCCGTAGCCCTGTGAATAAGGATAATACCGATAAGAATAGTAGTAGTCCGGAGCGCTGGAATCGACGGCGTTCAAAACGACACCCAAGAGGTGGGCCTTGACGCTGAAGAGCAGATCGCGCGTGCGGGTGAAGGCTTCCTTGGGAGTTTCGCCGCTGCGCACCACGAGGAGAACACCGTCGGCTTTGACGGAGAGGATAACGGCGTCGGTGGCAGCCATGATGGGTGGCGAATCGATGACGATGAACTTGAACTTGGTGCGAAGCTCGGCAATGGCGTCGGTGAGCTTATGGGAAGAAAGCAAGTCAGCCGGATTGGGCGGCAGCGGACCAGTGGGGATGGCGGAGAGATTGGGGATGGCGGGATGCTGAATGGTAACGAGATCAAGACTGGAAACTCCGGCAAGGTAGGAGCTGAGGCCGGCATACTTTCCGCTGCCCAGATTGAGGAGACGTCCGACGCCCGGCTTGCGCAGGTCGGCGTCAATGAGCAAAGTGCGGTCGCCAAGCTGCGCGAGAGTCACGGCAAGATTGGCGGCTGCGGTGGTTTTGCCTTCGCGCGGTAAAGCGCTGGTGACTAGGATGACCTGGGGCGGATGATCGGCCTGGGAAAGAAGCAGAGCGGTGCGCAGGGCGCGGAAGGCTTCCGACATTTGGGACTTGGGAAGATGCTGCGCCACGAGCTCGATGCGCGTGTTGTGCCCGTTGGTGGAAGCGCCGGTGAGCAATTTGACGCGCGAGCGGTCGCCGTTAGGTTCCGCAAAAGCGGGAACAACAGCGAGAGAAGGCAAGCGCGCAAGGGATTCAATGTCGTCAGGGCTTTTGACGGTGTTGTCCATATATTCGCGGAGCAGCGCCAAACCAATGCCGCCAACCAAGCCGACCAAGAAGGACAAAGCGATATTGCGGGTTTTTGCGGGCCGCGCAGGGTATTGCGGGACCATAGCCGGATCAACCACGCGGATATTGGAAGAGCGCAAACCAGCGGATATGCCGGCTTCTTTCAGTTTGGTAAGCAAGCCGTCGTAGAGAGCCTTGTTGGCCTCAGCTTCGCGCTTAAGAATACTGTATTGCACCATGCGCTCGGACATCTGATTTACTTCGGCTTTCTGCTGATCGAGAGCCTGGCTGAGGAGTTCTTCCCGCTGGCGGGACTCGCGATACTCGCTTTCCAGGCGCCCGATTACACCCTTCTTTTCTTTTTCGGCGGCGGCTTCGATTTCCTTGACCTGGGACTGCAGGCGCAGCACTTTGGGAAAATTGGGGCCGTACTGATTTAGTGCGTCGGTGTACTGGGAATAGAGCTCGGTGCGCTTGCGGAAGAGATCCTGGACGGCGGGGTTGTCGCGAATCTGAGGAACGGAATCCATGTCGCCGGCCTTGGCGAATTCGAACAGAGACTGCTTGCGCATGCGCTCGCTTTGCGCATCGGTGAGCTCTCTGTTGAGGTCGGCTAAGCGCTGCGTAGTGACATTTTGCTTGTCGCCATCGAGAGCCCAAATCTGATTCTGGCGCTCATAGGCGATGCGTGCTGCTTCGGCTTTTTCAACGCGGATCTTCAACTCGCCGAGCTGATCGGTGAGCCAGGTGGAAGCACGGGTGGTAGCTTCATAGCGGCTCTGAAAATTTTGTTCGATGAAATTCTTGATATGGGCATTGACGATTTGCGCGGCCAGGAGGGGATTGGTGGATTCGAAACTGACATCCATCAACCGGCTGTTAGGCACGCGCTTGACGCTCAAGCTCGCAAGAAACGATCCGAGCTCCGGCGGGGGTTTCAGGTTTGCCAGGCTGCCGGTGCTCAAGGCGTCGGAAGAAGGGTCGCCGGCGAAGTCAGCCTGGCCGGAGAGAACGCCGCCGCGGATGGTCTGCAGGGCCATGGTTTCGCTGGTGAGGATCTTGGATTGCGTCTCAATGTAGTTGTCCAGATCGCTGACGTAATCATAAGAGTCGGTGCCCTGGAAGGGAAGGATGTTGGAATTTTCGCGGTCGATTTCGATACGCGAGGTGGCGACATAAACGGGTTGCATGCGGAAAGTGCCGATGGAGGTGATGGTCACAACGGCGAGCATGAAGGTGAGGACTAGCCACTGGTGCTTACGAAGGGTGAGGAGGTAATCGTAAAGATGCGGCTCATGCGGAGAAAGATTCCACGCCGGGAAGCGCGACGGAAGCGGAACGACGGCGCCATGGGAGCCGCTTTCGCGAGGAATAAGTTTGATGTCCTCAATCATAGGTTACGGAATGAGCCGGTAAATAACGACGCCGGTGCCGATAGCCAAGCTGAGCTCACCGGTGCGGATGAGAGCCTGCTTCACGCCGCTCTTCGGGACATACAAGATGTCACTGGGCTGAAGGCGAACGTCCTCGGATTCAAACTTCATGACTCTCTTGAGATCGACGTCGACCTCGCGCTGCTGGCCGCCGGCATCCTTGCGCACGATGACGGCGCGATCGGACTTGGCGTAGCGATCGAGACCGCCGGCCAGGGAGAGAAGTTTGAGAGTAGTGAGCTGGCCGCGATCGTTGGAAACCGCAAAGCCGCCGGGCCTGTTGACGGCGCCGAGGGCATACACGATGCCCGCGTGAGGTACGGTCACGATGTCGCCGGGCATCAAGAGAATATTGTTGGAGGTGTTGCCGCTCTCGAGAATTTGATTGAGGTTCACGGTGATGGTATTGGAGATCGAAGGCGGGGTAGCTTGCGCGTCGATTGTAGTGCTGCCGGGCAGTGTCGCGGAAGGCGCACCCACGGGCGCAGAAGCTGTGGAGGCAGCTGGGAGCTCAGGGGATGACGGAAGAATGGGTTGTGATGGGACGACGGGTGCGGCAGTGGAGGTCGCAGCTGCGGGCGCGGGCGCTGCATCTTGGGGGCTGATCGCCGGTGGCGTGGAGGCGTCGTCGGAGAGATCGGATTCGGCGCGCGTGACAATCACGGAGTCGCCGGCGTCTCCGGTGATGCCGCCGGCTTCGGCGAGGACTTCCAGCAAAGTAACCTGGCGGTCGGCCTGATAGACCATCGGATGGAAGACGGCGCCTACGACAGTGATGGGCTTGCTTTTCTTCTCCTTGACGGCAACGCTGACTTCGGGGTGAGAAACCAGTCCGTCGGCTTCCAGCACTTCGGCTATTTTCAGCTCTGCCTGGAGTTCGGTGAGCCCCGAAACATGCAGGCGAACACGAACGAGAGGGAGGCCGATGGTGCCGGTCTGGCTTACGCGAATCTCGCGGGTAAGCTCTGGGACATCGAAAACTTGAATGGCGAGCAGGTCACCGTTGCCGATAACGTAGTCGTGAGGGAGCGTGACACGCGAGGCAGCCGCGAGGGCGCGGATGCGCTCGTTGGTCTGTTGAGCACTCTCGACGGTCTGCGCGCTGCCGGGCAGCGGCGCCAGGGCCGCAAGCGGTGCAGTGGAGACAAAACACAGCATCCACGCACCCAGTCTGGCTGGCTGCATAGTGATGGATAACCCCTGGCTGATTATACAACGGTAAAGGTCTTGTCAATCAGTAATTTCCTTTAAGTCAACATTGTGGCGGCGAACGCGGGCCGGCGCAGCAGGACTGACGATCTCGGCTGTCGCGAGATTAGCCATCAGAAAGAAGAGTAAGGCGTTGCCAGGGATGTGAAGGTTGAAATCGACCAAACCGTGCACGAGGAAGCCGGTACAAGCGACGAGGCCAGAAAGATGGAGAGCGGCGGAGAAGGACTTGTCCAGCAAGAGCAAGCGACGGAGAGAATGAAAGAACAAAGCACCGAGAAACCAGGCGCAACACGCGGCGCCAGCGATTCCGGTTTCCGCCAAAGCCTCGAGGTAATCGTTGTGGGCGTGATTGACAACTTTTGCGTCGTACTGCGTTTCGTAGGCGGGGAAAACGGTCTGCAAAGTGCCAAGACCGGTGCCGGTCCAGGGATGCTCGCGGAAGATGTGCCAAGTGTCCAAGCGCATGGAGGCGCGCTTGCCGGAGGCTATTTCGAGGGACTGCATCGAGGAAAAGCGCTCGAGAATCTGCCCGACACCCAGCCAGGAAACCAACATGAAGGCAAAGAGCAAAACCGCCGCTCCGGCAAACACGTGCTTTCCACCCGTTCGGCGCAGGAGCAGCAGTAGGGTCAGAAGGCCAAGCTCCGCGGCGAGACTGATGATGCCGCCGCGGGAGGCGGAAAGGAGAAGCGCCCCTAGCGGAAGAAGCGCCAGGAGGCCGACGGCAAACCAGCGCTCGCGCCGCACCTTGCCCAGGACGAGAGGAACCAGCGCGACCGGAATGACCAGCTCAGCAAAACCAGCGAAGTGATTGCGGTTCACGTAAGGACCAAAGGGAATTCCGCCGTAGCGCATTCCGCGAAACCAATAGAGTTTGCCGTTAAACGTCAGATGCTGCAGGATGCCGAAGACCGCCACGAGAAACCCAATCGACATGATGAACCACACGAAGAAACGCCAGTCGTCCGTGGTAGGAAACGTCTGGGTGGCGAGAAATAGAAGAACGGTCAAGGCGATCAGGAGCTGGAGTTCGATGCGGGTGTCGTAGGGAGAAACGGTGCCGCGAAAGAGAAGTTGCCCCAGGGCAAGAAGGATTAGGGCGAACAAAGGGGGCAGAAGGGGTGAGATAAACACGATATCTTCACGGGTGAGATAGGCACGTACAGCCCAAAAGAGGAAGAGGAGACCCGCCGAGGTCTCGAACACGGCGCGAGCCCAGTCTTCGACAGAGCCGTGGGCTGCGATGGCGAAGACGAGCACCCCACAGAGACCGATTTGCAGCAGTCTCATGGGTTGGGGTGTCCTACGGGCACGAGCGAGACGTCGTCGATCCAGGCGGTGCCTTGAATGCGCGCGTCCAAACCGCGGGAGAGGTAGCGGAGAACGCAGACACGAGCGCGACGCACATCTTTACCGGAAGTCCAGGGCATTTCGACACGAGTCCAGGACTGAGTGCCGCGGGAGTCCTGCGAGTCAGTGGAACTAATTGCGCTTGAATCGGAAAACCCGGAAAGACGGAAGCGGATACCTTCGTCGCTGGTTAGCGCTTGTGTGCGCACCCACGCGGAGAATCGGTACGTGGTCTCTGGCTGCACCTCGGCGTTCGTGCAGACACCCTCGTAAGCGGTGTTGCGTTTGCCGTCGAAGAAGAGGCGCAGGGATTGTTTGCCAGTGTGCTTCTGCCGGGGGTCGAGGACAACTTGCACGCCTGGCGAAGCAGCGGGAAAAGTCCAGGCGAAGCCGCCGCCGCGAACGTTGGATTCGAAGCCGCCATCCCAGAGTACGGAACCCGGAGGATCGCCAGTGACAACGTCGGATAGCTGGAAGGCATCCAGCCAGACGCGATGGGCGTCATCAAAATGGCCTTTCTGCATGAGGAAGTCGACGAAAGAAATGACATCGGCGGGGCTCATGCGCGGATGAAAGGAAACTAAGCGCTGCCACACGGTAAGTGTTGCGGCGAGCTGATCGGCGGCGGCGAGCTCGCGAATGACATCGAGATAAGCGGCGCGATCGGGCGGAATGACGTTGTCGAGAACGGATTCAACGTTAGGATCGATACGCCAACAGCGCGAGAAGGCCTCGGCGCTGCGCTTGGGGTCGGCGAAGACGGCGCGCTGAATTTCCGCAAAGGCTTGCGGGACTTCGCCCTGGCGCAACAGAAAATTTCCGAAGCGCCAGGCGACTGTGGCAGAAATGGGATACGCGTTGCGGGCCTCGAGATAGGCGTCGCGGGCGGCAGAGAGCTCGCCTTCGGATTCGTACACAGTGCCGAGATCGAGCCAGGCGTCGGCGTAGCGGGGATTTAACGAGAGGGCGCGGCGAAAATTGCTCATGGCGAGGGTGGGATCGGGATCGTCGAGCGTGTGCTGCCAATATCGACCGAGAAGGTACCAGTTTTCCGGGTTCGAGGGCTCGAGACTGACAGCGGCTTCGTAACCGGCGCGCGTGCCGAGCTCGGCTTGATTGGCGGCGCGGGCGTTGCGTACGCTTAAAAATGTGAGTGTGGCCGCGAGCGCAAAGGCAAGGACGACGACGGCGAGACGCGCCCCGGGGTTGGGGAGACGCAAATGCATAGCAAGGTACTTTGCCTACACTGTACCGGAGATGCAAGATCAAAAGTTATTTGCCGATGGCGGCGATGAAGGTTTCATCGGCGCGGCCGCGGCGGCGCACGTCGATGCCCAGGCGCTTGATTTTTTGATTGAGGGTGGAGAGCGGGATCATGAAGCGCTCGGCGGCTTCGGTCTGGTTCCAAGCGGTACGTTCGAGCATATCGATGATGATGCGGCGCTCGATCTCGTCCATGATTTGGAAGAGCGAAGGCTGCGAATGATCGGCGCCGGAGCGGGAACCGGGCTCACCGGGCAGCGGCGGAAGAAATTCAGAGAGCTGCAAGCGGACGCCGCGGACAATTTCCTTACTGCGGATATTTTCGGGGAGCAGGTCGACGTCGACGCGTTCCTGCGTGGACAAGACGACCGCGCGTTCGACAACATTTTCCAGCTCGCGGACGTTGCCGGCCCAATCATAATCCATCAAAAGCTTCAGCGCCGCGGGAGTGAAGTTGCGCAAGGGCTTGCTGTTTTCCTGGCAGTAGCGGTCGAGGAAATGCGCAAGCAGCGCGGGCACATCTTCGCGGCGATCGCGCAGCGGCGGCAATTGAATGTGAATGACGTTGAGGCGATGATACAGATCTTCACGGAAGCGGCCTTCGCGAACGAGGGTGAGGAGATCCACATTGGAGGCGGCGACGATGCGTACGTCGACTTTAATTTGCTCGGTGCCGCCGAGGCGCATGAATTCGCGCTCCTGAATGACGCGGAGTAGCTTGGCCTGCGTTTCCGGACTAATGGTGGCGATCTCGTCGAAGAAGATCGTGCCTTGATCGGCGACTTCGAAAAGGCCCTTTTTGGAAGCCACGGCGCTTGTGAAGGCGCCTTTGACGTGACCGAAAAGCTGAGACTCCAGGAGATCGACTGGAATGGAGCCAGTGTTGACCGGGACAAACGCTTTGTCCGCACGCGTAGAAGTGGAGTGAATGGCCTTGGCGATGAGCTCCTTGCCAGTGCCGCTTTCGCCGCTGATGAGCACGGTGGAGCGCGACGGCGCCACCTGGGTGACGAGGTCGAGCAGCGCCAGCATCTTCTCGCTTTTGCCGATGATGCTCGGGAAATTGAAGCGCTGCTTGAGGGCGCGCTTGAGCTGCACGTTTTCTTCGCGCAGGCGGCGTGATTCCACCGCTTGTGCAACCTGCGCGAGAAGCTCGTCGTTGGACCACGGCTTGGTGATGTAATCCATGGCGCCGCTTTTGAAGGCCGCGCGTGCCATGTCGATGGAGCCGTAAGCGGTGATCAGCACGACGGAAAGATGGGGGTCGCGGCGGCGGACTTCCTTCAGCAGATCCAAGCCGTTGCGGTCGGGAAGGCTGACGTCCAGCAGCAACAAATCAAAGGGTCGCTCTTCAAGTTTCGCGAGACCGGACTCGCCGGTTCCCGCGGTGGAGACACCATAGCCTTCGCTGGTGAGCAGCAGTTCCAGGCCTTCGCGTATTTCAGATTCGTCGTCGATTACGAGGATCGAGCCCTTAGGCATGGACTGCTTTCCGGAGCGCGGGGAACTCAACGTGGAAGGATGTGCCCTTTCCAGGGGTCGAACGTACATCGATTTTTCCTGCATGCTCTTTGATTATACCGTAGCTGACGGACAAGCCCAGGCCTGTGCCGCGGCCGTTGGATTTAGTGGTGAAAAATGGGTCGAAAATACGATGAATGTGCTCGCGGGGAATGCCCGCGCCGGTGTCCGCAATTTCGACTTCAACGCTGCCGTTGTGGGCGGCGGTGCGGACTTCGAGCATGCCGCCGGCTGGCATGGCGTCGCGAGCGTTCAGGAATAGATTGAGGAAGACCTGTTGGAGCTTGTTGGCCGAGCCGCGCACGGGCGGCAGCGACTCGCCCAATTGCTTGACGATGTGAATCTGAGAAGTCTTGAGCGGGTGCGCGACGAGCGACAGGGTTTCCTCAACCACCCGGTTGACGTCGATATCGGTCAATTCGGCCGCGCCGGTGCGCGAGAAATTCAAAAGGTTATTGACGATTTCGCTGGCCCGGAACGTCTGCTTGACGATTTTCTCGATGATCGAGTGGCGCGGATCATCGTTGGGCATTTGCTTCGCGAGCATTTGAATGTAATTGGAGATGACGGCGAGCGGCGTGTTGACTTCGTGGGCCACACCGGCGGCGAGCAGGCCCAGGGAAGTGAGCTTCTCTGTCTGGGTCATCTGCTCTTCCATGCGCTCGCGCTGCGTGACATCGTCGAAGAGCAGGAGGCGGCCGATACGTTCGCCGGATTTGCTGACCAGCGGAGTAATGGAGACGTTGAGAGTCAGGAATTTGCCTTGGTGCTGCAGCCGCTGCTTATAAATGCCGGTGATCTGCTCTTCGTCGCGACGCGCGGCGATTTCCTCGGCAAGCTCTTCCGGCAGGAGCGCCCGCAACTGGCGGCCCACGGCGTCCTGGCGCTTCACGCTGAAGAGTTGCTCCATGCGCGTGTTCCAGGACTCGACCATGCCGCCAAGATCTACGGCCAGCACGCCAACGTTCAACGATTCGACGATGTTTTCGCTGAAATCCTTGAGGCGCGCGATTTCCAGAGCTTTTTGTTCGAGCGAGGAATAGAGCTGTGCGTTATCCAAAGCCACGGCGACGTAGCCGGCGATGGTTTGCACCAACTCCACGTCGTCGCTGGAGAGGAAATCGCCATCGACGGTCTTGCCGAGGCCAAGAACAGCGACGGTGTGCTCGCGAATGCGGCAGGGGACGAAGTAATTCAAGTCCAATTGCTCAAGGGTTTGACGGACGGAATCGGAAACGTCGCGCGCCGCGCGGGGCGACTCAAAGAAAAGCGCTCCCCGGGCGAACTCGGGCCGGGCCGGCTCGAGGAAGCTGAGATCCATGGGCTCGGAAAGGCGCACGCCCATGGAACGAGCGAGGCGCATGTGTCCCGGTTGCATGGGATCTTCCATGAAAATGGCGAGGCGGTCGACCAGCAAAGTCTGCGAGAGGCGGTCCATGACCGAGCCGAGCATAGGATCGAAGCGCACTTCATTGGTCAGCGTCCGTCCGAACTCGATCAAGGTGCGGCGGTAATCGAGACGGTCGCGGTAAAAAAAGCGGTCGAGGCGCGCCTGAATCCATTCGCGGAAGGGCTGAAAAAGAAACGCGGCGACGACGATGGCGATCATGCTACCGACCGGCCCGGAGGTCTGCGCGTGGAAGATACCGGCGATGAGCGCGACCAAAGCGAAATAGACGGCGGCCACGGCAGCGGTGGCGGCGGTGTAAGCCAAGCCGCGCTTGAAGATGATGTCCACGTCCATCAAGCGGTAGCGGATGATGGCGTACCCGAAGCACAGCGGGATGAGCACCAAGCTCAGGACGGAGGTGCGCATCCAGGGGCGCATCGCGGCGTCCATTAGATACGGGACGACGTAGAACGCCGCGAAGGGGAGACTGCCGGCGAAAGTCCCGCCCGTCAGCCACTTCAATTGCTGACGGAGAACCCCGGAGGGCGCTTCGCGGAAGCTCTTGTAGAAAACCAGCCCAGCAGCCAGGAAATAGATCCCGAGATAGCTCAACTCGATTTTATCGAGCAGAATGCGCGAGAAGAGCCAGGGCACAAAGCCGAGCATATTGAGGGCGGTGCTTACGTGAAGGGCGAGCAACACGGCGCCAGGGCCATAAACAAGCGCTAATTTAGAAAGCGAACGGAGCCGGCCCGCAGCGCGCTCCGGAAAGACCAGAGCGAAGTGCAGCAGGAGGGCCGGCGCGAGCAACCTGGCCACTATGCTGGCCCAATACACCTCGTAATCGAAGGCGTCCAACTTGCCGCTGTACTGGAAGGAGTACAGGATGAAAGACACCAGGCAGAAGACGTAAAAATGCACGGCGCGCGGCGCATTCCACCGGCGCACGAAAATGAACAGGCCAATGAAGAGATAGAGAAGGCCGACAAACCGGCCGTAATTCTCAATGGAAGCAGGCTTTTCGGCCGGAGCGGTGACGATGGGAGTCTCAAACTCGCGGCCGTTGCGCGCCAGTTTGTAACGTACCTGGTTCCAGAGTCCGGCATGCCACAAGCGACGAGTGACTTGCACCTGAGAGGTGACCGGGGCGTTGTTAATGGAGATCAGCAAGTCGCCCGGACGAATACCGGCGCGTGCCGCCGGGGAGTTTGGAGCCAACTTCCAAGCTTGGGCGCCATTTGCAGTATCCAGCCAGGCTACACCGTCATCCGGAGTGTCAAACGTCTCGCGCTGGACGAAGTTCAGCCAGGCAAAGATCATCGCCGCCAGCGTGGCAAGCGCCAGGACGACGGCTCCGAGACTGACCCGCAGATTCTGCTTCATGGTCCCGGGGAATACAAACCCCACCTCCAATTCAAGGTGCAACCCAATGTCCACTTTTTAAGATACGGCCGCACCCGGAACTGTAATCCCTTCTTAAGGTTAGGGCTATGGCGGGGAGGTCAAGCCGCCGGTATCCACTTTATGGAAGGATGCCTACAGCTTTCCGAACCTTAAATACCCATTTAGAACTGCACGCTCAATCCACCCCGGAACGTCCGGAAGGCCGGAACCAACACCGCACGGCCGTCTTGCGTGGTCACCGAGACATAACCTTGAGCGAAGAGGTTATCGCAATTCGCGATTGCTGCCCAGCGGCCCGGCGCAAACTTAGGCAAGGGCTGGCGTACACCCACGTGGAGGAACGGGTCCATCTGAAAGAGTGATTCGCCATACGCGTCCAAACGCGATACGGCCTCGCCGGTGACCCACTTGTAACCGGCATTCAGCTTGGTACCCAGGCGGGGCAGCTTGGTGGAAACACTGGCTCCGATAGAATTGTGCATCTTGTCGCGCAGCACGTTGCGCATCGGTGCGTCGACGATATCGGTAGGGCTCAGAGCCCCCGCATAAGCGTATACCGCGGTAACTTCCAAGTTGTCGGACAGCTTTTCGCGGACGGCCAGACGCATACCCCAATTGCCCGAGGAGCCGCCATCATAGGCGAACCCGTTGGAGAAATAATCCTGGAAATAATCGGCGGCGGGCAGATCGTTGCCGCGGCCAAAAACGGCGACGTGCCGATTGTCGTCGTGGAAAGCGGCGACCTGAAGGTTGCCATGCGAGCCCAGCTTGCGTTCAGCAGCGATTTCTTCGTGCCAGCCGCCCTCGAGCACCGGACGGCCCCCTCGCCAAAGCAAAGTCGGGAAGGAATCAAACTCGTTGAGCGCGGCAGCCAGCTCGCTTCCGATTTCCCGCTCGTCGGACTCGAGAGGAGTGGCCGCGCCGGGCTCCTCGGCAAAGATCAAGGTGGCGCGCCAAGCATCCGTGACGCGGGTATCCAATTCCAGGCGCGGGCGAAGCGACGTGGCGGACTTTACCATTCCGACCAACACGTATTCCGCGCCGTAGCGCAGCAGCGTGCGATCGCCCAGCGGCAGAGCGCCACCCTGCTCGAGGCGAACGCCGCGGAACGTTGGGCCGCCGGGGCCAAGCTTCGATTCGCGGAGAACGAGCGCGCTATGCGGACCGGCGTCAAGCGAACCGGTAGGCAGCCACACCGTGGCGATGCCTCCTCCGGCGATTTCGCCCTCGTAATTTACCTGTCCGGCTAGGAGTAAACGGCTTGTGCCGCCGAGATTCTGGTCATAAGCAAAGGAGGTGGCGGGAGCGGAAGGCAGATTGGAAGCTGAGCCGGGGCGGCGAGCGCCGTCCGTGAAATCCAGCCTGGCGCGTGGCCGCGCGGTCTTAGCATCATAGGAAGCGTTCGTGGCGATGGCGGAACCGTCGTCCGCGAATTGCAGAACTGGACGGGCTATAGAGGCGGACCGCAGCACCCACTTCCAGTCGTCGCTTTCGACATTGGCAGAGGAAGGCTGACGGCGAAGCTGGTCCAGGGAAGCGAACATGGACTCGAGCTCTACGCGCACGACGGTTGTCACATGGGCGCTGATGCGCACGTGCTGCTGAATGGTGGGAAGAAAGCCCGCCAGCGTTACGCGCAGAGTGTACAAGCCCGGCGCGATGCTCTCGCCGCGAAAAATTCCTTGCGTGTTGGTCAGCAGGCCGAGCGAAGCGGCTCTGATGGCGGCTTCGGGAACGATCTCCACAGTCGCGCCCATCTGCGGCGTGCCGGTGGAGTCACGCACAACTCCGGAAAGCTTGCCGGCGGCAGTGCCCGCTGGCGCGGCCGACGTGTTTGCTCCGATAGAGAAGCACGTCAGCGTCAGGATGAGGACCCCCCAGGTTCGGAGGCGTTCCTGTTTCACGTGGCATTACCTCCCGGGCGCGGCGTTTGCGGCGCTCTTGGTCTCCAGTGGCGCCTTCACCGTGAAGTCTGCCGTCTTGGAAACGGTTTTGTTGGAGAGCGTATCGGTGGCGATGACTTCCAGGGAATATTTCCCCGGAGCGAGCGTGGCGAGCGGCAGCAAACGCTCGATGGTCACTTGCTCACCGGTTTGCTTCATCTCTTCCGAAGTTTCCTTGAACTGCATAACTTGCTCGCTGCCCTTCTTTACAGTGTATTGGAAAGTTGCGTTGGACTTGTGCGTTTTGTCGTCGGGCTTGAGGTTATAAACCTGCATGTAGATCCCGAGCTTTTCGTTGGAGGGGAATTCGCCGTCCAGCTTGGGCCGAACTTTAGAGGAGCCGAGCACGAACTGGCCGGTCCCGATTTGCTTGGCGGGGACGCGTTCGAGCTGATCAGCGAGAATCAACGAGCTGGCTTCCAGCGTGTCGTCGTCATACCTTGGAACTTGCAGGCGCGTGTTGATGACGCCGACGTTGCCGCTCTTGACGTCTTTGATGACAAGGTCCAAGCGATATAGACCGGGGCGAAGCGGAACCGCCTTCTGATAGATGGACTGCAGCTTCAAGGAGCGCTGGAACAAACTCTCCGGGAAGTCGCGGCTGACGGGATCTTCGAAGGTTTGCACGACGCGGCCAGTGAGAGTGCTAACGCGGCCAAAAATGTTCATGGTCGCGGAGTGCACGCCATCCTTGTTCTCGAAAGAAAGCTGATTGTTGGGAATCTGCACGGTAACGGGTACGAGGACCGTGTCGTTGGTCACCTTGAGATAATCGGTGCGATAAGTGAAGTGCACCTGGTCGCGGACGATGCGCGCGGTGACGATGGCTTCCAGGTCCTTGTATTTGACCGCCGGCGGCCGGAAGGCCTTGGAGTACTGCTCAAGACGATTGAACTCATCCATGCTCGAAGGCGTGCCGCCCAGCGAAGTAGGCAGATTAGTGCCGTCGGAGCGGCTGAAACGATCGGTCTTGGAGGCCATGCCCATGGATTCGAGCAAGCTCAAGCCAGCGCCAGGAACGTGTAGGAGGGCGTCCTTCTCAGAAGGATCCATGGTGAGGCGATACTCGCCGGAACCGGAGGGGTCCACGAATTCCCAAATTACGTTTTCGCCGATGCCTTCCATGTAGCGATAGCGCCAGGTTTCAAATGGATACGTGGTGGTCGAGCCGCCGCCTTCTTCCATCGGGCGATCGTAAGTGCCCCCGGTAGGATGCGATTCGACTTCGTCGGCGGGACCCCACATGATGTACATGCGGCCGCGATCTGTTTTCCACCCCGGAATTCCGGAAGCGTAATGCTCGTTGGCGTAGGCGATACGGCGGTAATGCTCTTCCTTGAAATCGTTGTCGGGAAGATCGGGATTGCTGCTGCGGCGGAGCCAAAACTGCTCAATGAATTGCTCGCGCTCTTCGTTAGTGTCCAGTTGCAAGAAAGCTTGGCGCTCTTCAGGAGAGATGATATAAACGGCGTCCTCATTGAGCCACTGCTTGTAAGGAGTGTCCAACTCCTTGAGCGTCTTCTTCATCTTTCGCTTTTGCTCTTTGTCGAGCTTCTGCGGGGCGGGCGCTGGATTGGGATCCCGTGCGTCTTGCGCTAGAAGCGGTGGAGCGGCGATGGCGAAGGAAAGGAACGAAAGGAGCGTGGCACGGGTTACCCGCAACATAGAGAGACACCTCAACGTCCAGAAGCTGGGATTCTAACCTGGGGGAAAGCTCCCGTCAATCAACGAATCTCCTGCATTATGTGACACTTGTGGTCCCGGGAAAAGTTAGAGCACGGAACTCAAAATAAGGTTGCCTGACAGTTTTTGACCTGTTCGTTGGTACAGCTCTTCTTGAAGGGAAAGTACTGCTGAACGAAGCAGCTTATTGGACGCGCTGCTGCTGACCGTCCCAACCCACTAGAGAGTCAAAGATAGCGAGGACGTGACGGCGGTATTCGACCATGCGCGAGAAAATGTCGCGTAGCTCCGGCTCACGCTCTGCTTCGCGATGCCACTTGGCGAGGACCGCCGCTGGCACTTCGATGTCGCGGCGTAATTGCTCGGCCGAATGACCGCGCAGGAAAAGGCCGTAGAAAAAAGCGGCTTCCCGCTGCGGAACATCGAAGTCCAGCGGGACTTCGGTGGGAACGAATTGTGCCATCGTGGCCATGGCGAAAAGGCAGTTTACAGAAAAGCGTCTCGGCGTCAAGTAGTACCCGAGCTTCGATGCCGCGTGGCGGGTAACCCCTTACGAACCCCATGTTAGATGCAGGTTGCGCGTCGCGGATACAACGCGGGGGTTGCTTGGGCGGCTCTAACGACTTAGGATGAAACTGTAATGGCGGATTTGCGGAAAATACGGCGGGGATCGGTGATGGGGCGCGGATTGAACCGCGTGCTGCGGTTTGGTGTGCGGCGCGGATTGCGCTCGGTTGAGGTGAATCCCGAGGATTTCCGGCGCCAGCTTGCGGATAAGCACGGTCTGTGGGTTCCGAATTTCAGCCGCATGCAGGATGTACCGGTGGAACGGCTGGATGCGATTGCGCAAAAGCTGATCCGCGATGCGGAGCGGCTCGCGCTTGCCGAGGGCGCGGGATTTGGGCTTGGGGGGATGATTACGCTGCTTCCGGATGCGGGCATACTCACGGCGATTACCTTGCGACTGATTCAGCGGCTTTGCCTGCTGTACGGATTTGAGACGCGTGGCCAGGACGAGCGTGAGGAATTGTGGCTGGCCGCTGCGACGGCGACGGGCGTGGATTACGGAAAAGATTTGGTCGAAAAGCAGATGTTTGAGAAATTGGCCCCGCGCATTGCCAAGAGGCTGGCGGTGAAGCTCGGTGAGGAAACGGCTGAGAAATGGGTTGGGCGGATGATTCCCGTGGCCAGTTCGGCGATCGGCGGAATCCTGAATTTTACCTTTGTGCGCACCTGGGGACGCCGCGTGCAGCGCAACCTGCGGGAAAAGCACCTGGCCTCGGGCGCGAGGGCCGTGCGGGCTTTTCCTGTGCCAGACCCCAACTTGAATTGAATCGCCCGGTGGAAATTTTAACTTCGCGGAAGTAGAGTGGATGCGGTGGTGAACGAAGTGGCGCTTTGGGGAGTGTCGTATGGGAGCAAAAAACAGAATCCTTTGCGGCTTGATTTTGTGCCCTGCGGTGCTGTGCATGGCACTTGCCACACCGCGTGCCGCTTTGCAACTGGCGCAGAGCGCGGAAGAGGCCGTGCCGGCGTTTCACAACGAGCCCCCGCAAGGGCAGCCTCCGGAAACGCTGAGCCCTTCGGAGTTCACCAACGTCGTGGTGCAGAACGCTTACACCCTTGCGGCACGCGTCAAAAAAGTCCTCTACCAGCAGCCTTGCTATTGCCACTGCGACCGCAGCCAGGGCCACACCAGCCTGCTTGATTGCTTCGCCAGCAAGCACGGCGCCGGTTGCGGAGTGTGCATGCGGGAAGCGATCTACTCATACGAGCAATCTCACAAGGGCAAGACGGCCGCGCAGATCCGCGCCGGGATCGAACGCGGCGAATGGCAGCAGGTGGATATGTCCAAGTATCAGACTCCGGTGGCGGCCAAGTAGCCTGAACAGCGCACCGGCCAATTCGTGGCAATCGACGAAACCTCAGCCCTGGAAAAAAGGAGGAATCATGAATGCGCGCGTCAGGTGGTGCGCCTCGATGTTGGGTGCGGCCATGTGCGTAGGCGCCGGGGTTTGGCCGGCGAGAGCGCAAGCGCAGGAAAAGGAGCATGTTATTCCGCTCGACGAGTTAAACCAGCAAACGGCGCGGCCCGCAGAGACCCGGCAAGCGAACGAAGGCGCCGTGCGGCACTTCTTGTCCTCGGACGCTGGACGGCAGGCATTGCAATCCGCCCACGTCGACTACCAGCGGGTTGATAAAGCCGTTGGGCGGTTGAGCGATGAAGAATTGGCACAACTCGCGAATCGCTCGCGCCAGGCGGAAAACGACTTTGCGGGGGGCCTTATTTCCGCCAAGACCCTGGCGTACATCATTTTGGCGACTGTCATTATTGTGGTGATCATCGTTCTGGTAAATAAGGTCTAGCGCTACCTTGGCAGCGAGCATGCCCAATTTCTCGTTCGATTCCGGCAAAGTTTCTTGTCAGCTCGCGCCGTAATTCCGTAAACTTTAGTAGCCTAGCCGACAAAATTACAGGAGGATGGATGAACGTTTGCTGGAAGTGGTGTGGCCGGGCCCTGGCAGTAACCCTCTTGCCGTGTTTCGCAGTGACCCCTGCACGCGTCCAGGCGCAGGACAAGCATGTCGTCACCTCTGAGGAGCTGAGCAAAGACGCGGCGCGGCCCTCCGAAATGCGCGGAGCCAACGAAGCAGCGTTGCGACAGTTGTTTTCCTCCGAGCGAGCGCAGCAGGCGCTCAAGGCCGCGAATATCGATTACAGCAAGATGGACAAAGCTGTCGGCCAGTTGAGCGATGAAGATTTGGCGAAACTGGCTGCGCGCTCGCGTCAAATGCAGGACAATTTCGCGGCCGGAAGAGCGGGAAATCTGTCGGACCGCGACTTGCTGATCATCATCATCATCGCGCTTTTGGTCATCGCGCTGATAGCCGCTCTGCACTAAAGGCCAGCCGTTCGTGCGTTGGTGAAAGGCAGCAATGCTCCGTGCCCTCACGGGTTTCATGTTGGGCCTTTTTCCGGTGCTGTTTGCCCAGGCAGCGCCGACGAAGAGCTCGGGCGTGTGGCTTGAGGTTCCGTATGTTAAGCAAACCGAAGACGGCTGCGGCTCGGCGGCCATCGCCATGCTACTGCAGTATTGGAGCGCCCATGGCACGCCGGTCGCCGCCGGTCGCGCGGACGCCGCGGCCATTCAGAAACGGCTCTACTCGCGAAAGGCGCATGGCATTTTCGCTTCGGATATGCAGCGCTATCTTCGCGAGTCCGGCTTTCGCGAGTTTGCCGTGCGCGGCGAGTGGAGCGATTTACGCCAACACCTCGAGCAAGGCAGGCCGCTGATCATCAGCCTCCAACCGGGCAGCGCGAAGGTGCCGCGTCATTACGTGATTGTGGCCGGGATGGATTGGGAGCGCGAAGCAGTCTTCGTCAACGACCCGGCGCGCGGGAAACTGCTGCGCATCGAGCGGCAGGAATTCGAGAAAGAATGGCAAGCGGCGCGAAACTGGATGCTCCTCGCGGTGCCCGCCGCGGCAAACTGATCCTCCTTTTGCTTTTGCTCGCGCTTGGCTCGGGTGCGTTTGCGCAGCAAACTCCCTCGGACGCCTCGCGTCTTGCCGCCGCGCAAAAGGCTTTTGACTCCAAGCAATGGCAAGAAGCGGCAAGGTTGTCGCAAGGCCCCGAAAGCCAGTCTTCGGATCTGGATTTCGTTCTTGGGTTGGCGCTTGCCAGGCAGCAGCAATGGAAGGAATCGCGCCTTGCCTTCGCAGCCGGACATCTGAAGAATCCAGGCGATCCGCGATTCCTGGTGGAGCTGGCCGGCGTTGCTTACAAACAGAACGATTTTTCGGCGGCGAAACAAAACTTGCGCGCCGCTTTGCGCCTCGATTCACGAGATACCTATACCTTGGATTTCCTAGGTACCATTTATTTTCTGCAAGGCAATCTCGAAGCAGCGCTGAAATACTGGAACGCCATCAACAAACCGCGTCTGCGCAATGTTGCTGTGCAACCTCCTCCGCGACTTGAGGAAACGCTCCTCAGCCACGCGATCGCATTCCATGCGCCACAAGTTTTGAGCGGCGATGCCTTGCTGTCGACCCGCGCACGGCTCGACAATCTGGGTATCTTTTCGCCTGAGCGCGTGGAGCTGACGCCCGCTGGCGAAAATTTCGACGCCACGCTGCATGCCGCAGAGCGCAATGGCTGGGGCGACTCCAAGCTGGAAGGCGCGATCGCCCTGCTGAGCGGAGTGCCTTACCAGACGGTCTATCCCGAAATCTACAACATCGGGCACCGCGCAATGAACTTCACTTCGTTGCTGCGATGGGATTCCGAAAAACGCCGAGCCTTCGCCGCGTTTTCCACGGCCTTTTTTGATAACCCAGCTCGCCGCTTGCAGCTTTATTTCGACGCGCGAAACGAGAACTGGAACCTGAGCAATACCTTCTTTGGCGCAGGCCCACCGCTGGGCGATCTGAACTTGCGCCGCTTTGCGGGCGGCGTCGAAATGCATTCGGTTGCCAACGGGCGCTGGGGCTGGAGCACCGGGATGGAAGTCGCCAGCCGCTCGTTCCGTAATCTTCCAGGCATCACCGCCGCCGCGCAAAAGGCTTTCTTCACCGACAGCGATTCGTTTACATATTGGCTGCGAGCGGACCGCTCGCTGCTGCGTGTACCCGAGCGTCGCTTCATACTGGACGCATCGGCGGAGGGACGGATCGGGCGGACGTTCGCTGACAATCTCGGACCGTTTGGCACAACACGCGGCTCGCTACATGCACACTGGCTGCCCCGCGCCACCGGCGACGACTACGAGATGCGCATGCGCGTTCGCGCCGGCGCCACGCTCGGCAGCGTGCCATTCGACCAGCTCTTCCAGCTCGGCGTCGAGCGCGACAATGATTTGTGGCTGCGCGGCCACGCCGGTACCACCGGCGGCCGCAAGGGCGCCGCTCCGCTGGGCCGCCGCTATTTCCTGGCCGACTGGGAGATGGACAAGAACGTTTACAGCAACGGCCTCTTCACCGTAAAGCTTGGTCCGTTCCTCGATACTGGCAGCATCGCCGATTCTTCCGCCTTGTTCGGCTCGCAACGCTGGCAATGGGACACCGGAGCGCAATGCAAAGTGCGCGTTCTGGGAAGCATCACGGTAGTGCTGATTTATGGCCGCGATCTGCGCGGAGCACGTAATGTTCTCTACGGCACCGTGTTGCACTGAAATTCCTCCAGCGCAACGAAACCCGCGTGTCCTTCGGCGCGTCCTTGTCTTATGATGCGAGGGTAAGAGCCGCCGCTTTTGAAGGTTGAGTTTTCTTTCATTCAGGAGAGAGCATGTCGAGACGATCCATTTTTGCCTTGTGCGTATTGCTCGCCATTGTGGCTGGCAGCACTGACCTTTCACTAGTCGACGTTCGCGCGTCAGCGCGCGCCGCGGATTCAGTCGGCTACTGGGGCTTCGACGCCGCGAACCTCGACAAAACCTGCAAGCCCTGCGACGACTTCTTCCGGTTCGCCATGGGCGGCTGGATGAAAAATAATCCCATCCCGCCGGAGTATTCGACTTGGGGATCCTTCACCGTGCTGGCCGACAAGAATCAGCAAGCGCTGCGCCAGATCCTCGAAGCTGCTGAAAAATCAGCTGCGCCCGCCGGCTCCAACGAAAGAAAAGTCGGAGACTTTTACGCCAGTTGCATCGACACCGCAGCGATCGACGCCGCCGGCACTAAGCCCATCGATCCCCTGCTGCTGCGCGTCTCGCAAATGAAAAACAGCGCCGACTTGCAAGCCATTGCCGCGCGGCTCCAGCAACACGGTTTCGCGGTGCTGTTCCGGTTTACCTCGAACCAGGACTCGAAAGACAGCACACAAGTGATCGCCTGGGCCTTCCAGGGCGGTCTGGGTTTGCCGGAGCGCGACTACTACCTTCGCGCCGATGAAAAGTCCAAGAAATTGCGCGACGACTACGCCAAGCACGTCGCCAAAATGCTCGAACTTCTCGGTGATTCTCCAGAGAAAGCCGCAGCGGAAGCGATCACGGTAATGACGATTGAGACCTCGCTCGCCAAAGCCTCCATGTCCAACGTGGACCTCCGCGATCCCAACAAGACCTATCACAAGATGAAAATCGCGGACCTCCAGGCGATAACACCCGATTTTTCCTGGGGTGCCTATTTGCGCGAGCTGGGTCATGCGGATGTGCAAGAACTCAACGTCGCGCAACCCGACTTTTTCACCGCTCTGAACAGCCAGCTGACTATCACCTCTCTCGACGACTGGAAAACGTATTTTCGCTGGCACATCGTGGATTCCGCGGCGCCTGGGCTGCCCGACACATTCGTGAATGAAGACTTCGACTTCCGCGGCCGCATCCTGACCGGTGCGAAACAAGTTTTGCCGCGCTGGAAGCGTTGTGTGCAATCCACGGACCGCAACCTGGGCGAAGCGCTCGGCCAAGTCTACGTGCAGAAATATTTCCCGCCCGAAGCCAAGACCCACGCGCTCGAAATGGTCCACAATCTGACGGCCGCTCTGCGCGACGACTTGCAGACGCTGCCCTGGATGGGTCCGGAAACGCGCGCGCAAGCCGCAGCCAAGCTCGAAGCCTTTGGCGTCAAGATCGGCTATCCGGACAAGTGGCGCGATTACTCGGCGCTGAAAGTTGAGCGCGCGGGTTACTTGCAGAACTTCGAGCGCGCCGCCGAATTCGATTTCCAGCGCCGCCTCAATAAGATCGGCAAGCCCGTGGACCGCACCGAATGGGGCATGAGCCCGCCGACGGTCAACGCCTACAACAGCCTCCAGCTCAACGAAATCGTATTCCCCGCGGGCATCATGCAGCCGCCTTTCTACGATCCCAAAGCCGACGACGCTGTAAACTACGGCGGAATGGGCGCGGTTATCGGCCACGAAATTACGCATGGCTTCGACGATGAAGGCAGTCAATTCGATGCTCAAGGAAACTTGAAGAATTGGTGGTCGCCCGAGGACCTGAAGAATTTCAAGGCACGCTCGCAGTGCGTCTCCGACCAGTTCGATGCCTACGTGGTGGACGGCGATTTGCACGAGAACGGCAAGCTCGTCCTTGGCGAAAGCATTGCCGACCTTGGCGGCCTCACCATCTCCTACGCCGCGTACGAAAAATCGCTGCAAGGCAAGCCCCGCCCGCCCGATAAAGACGGCTTCACTCCGGAGCAGCGTTTCTTCCTGGGATGGGCTCAGGTTTGGGGCGCAAATCAACGCCTCGAATTTGCGAGGTTAATGGCCAACACCAACGAACATCCCCTGCCGCGGTTCCGTGGCAATGGACCTCTCTCGAATATGGCGGAATTCGCCCAAGCGTTTGCCTGCAAAAAGGGCGACGCCATGGTGCGCGAAAAATCCTGCAAAATCTGGTAGCGTTCGATGTGGACGCGTTGACAGCAAAAACGACACTGGTCCATCAGTACGATATAGTGCGCTTCTGCGCTACTGCGTCACACCATCCTGGAAAGTTCTCAGCATGAAAGGGGTAAATCATCGCCGCGCGCGCCTCTTTGTTATTTTGTCGTGGTCTTTGCAGGGCCGTTCTATTCCACCACGAGTAAATTCTGCGCGAACGCCCACTCCTCGTCGATCCACTGCCCCTCGCACCGGAATCCCGCTCGCTCCGCCATGCGCACAACTTCTTCGGGCCGGTACTTGTGCGAGCTTTCCGTCCAGATCGTCTCCTCTTGGTTGAATATGATTCGCAAATTCGCCGCCGGAATCTTCACCGATTGCCGTTGCGTCGCACGCAAATGCATTTCAATCCGCCGTTCCTCGTGATTCCAGAGCGCCTCATGCCCGAAGCGCGCCAGATCAAAATCCGCCCCCAGTTCGCGATTGATCCGCCCCAGCAAATTCAAATTGAACGCCGCCGTAACGCCCGCCGGATCGTTGTAGGCCAATAACTGCGTCGCTACATCCTTCTCCAAATCTGTTCCGAGCAGCAAAGCGTCGTCCGGTCGCAGAATCTCGCGCACCGCGCGCAAGAAATCTTCTCCAGCCGCGCGGTCAAAATTGCCAATCGTACTTCCCAGAAACAGCACAAGCAGGTGATCGCCTTCATCGCGCCCCTGCGCCACTGCTTGGAGCCCTTCCAGATACGGCTGTTCGTAGCCCACGATGCTCACCAAATCGATCTGTCCAAGCTCTTTCTCGCAAGCGGCCAGCGCCGAGGGCGAAATCTCGATTGGAAAATAGTAGGTCTGCTGCCGGTGCGACAGTGCCTCCAAGATCCATCGCGTCTTCTTTCCGGTCCCGCTGCCCAGCTCCGCTACGTGAATCGGCGAAGGCAGCAGGTCCACAATCTCCTGCGCATGCGTTTGCAGCAGGCGCGCGTCCGCCCGCGTCAATCCATACTCCGGCAACAGGCAAATCGCCTCGAACAACGCCGAGCCGACCTCGTCATACAAATATTTTGACGGCAGCTCCCGTTGCCCCGGCTTCAACAAGCCTTCGCGCACCGCCGCCGCAAATTCGGACACATGTCTGGCCGGGAGTGTTTGGTAGGTCAGCATGAATGGCTCCCAAGCGTCTGGGTTAGAAGGGTTCAGTCCTCGACGCAACGGAAGGTTGCGTACACATAAGGATAATGCGGTTGGAACCAGTTGCGGAATGACCGCCGCAGCATGCAAGCTGCCGTGCGCGGCGAACCCCCCTTCATGACGTAGTGCTTTCCATCGAAGAAATTCGCTGAGTATCCGGGATAAAACGGCATCGCCGCGAATCCTGGAAATGGCTTGAATTCCGTGCTCGTCCATTCCCAGCCGTTGCCCACCACATCCTGAACGCCAAGGGCGCTCGCCCCGCGCGGATACGATCCCACCGGGCTCGGATCCCAGTGCGCAAAATCAAAATTGCCATACCGAGCTTCCGGCGCTTCCTCGCCCCAGGGATAATTTCGCTCCACTTCCGAGTCCGAAGTGCCGTACGCCGCGCGATGAAATTGCGCTTCGGTTGGCAGCTTGCGTCCAAGCCACTTCGCGTACGCCGTCGCCTCCGCGTGGCTCACATACACCGGCCAGTCCATCGGAAGCCGGATCTCCCCAAACATCGTGCGACACAACCACAAATTTCCCGCGCGCCGCCAAAAAGCCGGGTGCTGCACGCCCTCTTTTTTCTTCCAGGCCCACGCTTCCTTGTCCCACAGCGAGGGCTCCGAGTATCCGCCGGCCTCGACGAACAACATAAAGTCGCGGTTGGTCACGTTGTAGTTGTCGATCGCAAAATCCGCCACGCGCACCTCGTGCGTTTCGAACTCGTTGTCCCAGCCGAACTCGTCGCCATGTACGCGTTGCAAGCCCAGCGTCGCGCGGCCCGCGGGAATCTCCACCAAGTGCGACTTCGCTCGTGGCGTTTTCCACGCGGGTTCGTGTCCCGCAGGAATTTTCTTCTCCGTAGGAAGCTGGTGCAGCATGTACGCCAGCGTTTCCGCGTGCATCAAACGGTGTTCCACCGCTACTTCCAGCATGCTCTCTAGTTGCGGATGTCCTTCCGATGGCCGCCGCAGCGCCCGCGCAATCTCATCGTCCAGTTCGCTGCGCAGCCGCTGATTGTATTGCTCGATTTCTTCACGCGCCGGCCAGTCCCGCTGCTGATCCGTCGGCAGGCCGCCGCCTACCGGATCGATTCCAAAGGCAAAGAGTTGATCAAACGAAGGATGAAACGATCGTAGCCCAAACGCGCGCTGCGCCAGCAGGTTCCAATCGAAAGCTTCCACGTGCCCAATATAAAAAATAATGCGATGCCGCTCGGCAATCGGGCGATCGTAGAGCGCATCTTCCCGCACAATGCGAAATACCTCGTCGGTGCGCGCACGTGCGCGTAATAGGCGAGTGTGAAGGTCATTCCGGATGCGGACAGCGCTGGCAGTGGCTCCCATAGGTTTTGCCCCCCCAATTGGATGCAGCTTCCGCGAGAGAGATACGTGAAAATTCAACGGGGAGAGGCCCGGTGCACTATGATGTTCCCTCCGGCGAGCGTAGAGTGTCAATCGAAATGAATGCGAAAACTGCCGCAGAAAACCCTGATCCCGTTATTGAGTTTGAAAGTGTTACGTACGGTCTCGACGGTATCGCCCATCGCGGAATTGTTTATGACATCCGCTTCTCCGTCGCTTCCGGCCAGACCCTCGTGCTCCTCGGCCGCAGCGGCAGCGGCAAAACCACGCTCCTGAAACTGATTAATGGCCTCCTCGTTCCAACCGCCGGCCAGGTCATCGTCCGCGGTCGTCCCACAACAAATTGGGATCCCATCCGTCTGCGCCGGGGCATCGGCTATGTAATTCAAGACGCAGGCCTTTTCCCCCATTTCACCGTTGCCCAGAACATCGCGCTCGTCCCTTCTCTCGAAAAATGGGACGCGGCCCAAACCGCTGCCCGTGTCAACGAGCTCCTATCGCTTGTCGGTCTCGAACCTGCAGAATACTGCAATCGCCGCCCTCACGAACTTTCCGGTGGACAGCGTCAACGCGTCGGTGTCGCCCGCGCTCTCGCCGCCGACCCACCCATTCTCCTGATGGACGAGCCTTTTGGCGCTCTCGATCCCGTCACCCGCGCCGAGCTCCAGCGTGAATTCAGCGCCCTCGCGCGCCGTCTCGGCAAAACCATCGTCTTTGTCACCCACGATCTTCGCGAAGCCCTCCTGCTCGCCTCGCGCATCATCCTCCTCGAAAATGGCCGAATCATCGCTGACTGCTCTCCTCAGGAATTTCCCCGCATCGATCATCCCGAAGTCCAAGCCTTCACCGAATGTCTCACTCCGGTCCCCGGTGCGTCAGCATGACTCCCTGGACATTTTTCCTGGAGCACCGCGCCGAAATCCTCGAAGCCACCGCCACTCATCTGACCCTAGTCCTCATCGCCATGGCCTTTGCTATCGCCATCGGCGTCCCGCTCGGCATGCTCATCGTTCATCGTTCCGCGCTACGCAATCTCGCGCTCGGCCTCGCCAGCATTTTTCAGACCATCCCAAGCCTCGCGCTCTTCGGCTTCCTGATCCCAATTCCCTTCATCGGTGGTATCGGCCGCCGCACCGCCATTGTCGCCCTGGTCCTCTACGCGCTGCTGCCAATCCTTCGTAACACCTACGTCGGCCTCACCGGAATTGACCCCGCGGTCCTCGAAGCCGCCGAAGCCATGGGCATGACGGAATCGCAAATCCTGTGGCGCGTTCGCCTCCCGCTGGCCCGCGCCGTAATCCTAGCCGGCATTCGCACCGCCACCATCATCACCATCGGCGTAGCCACCATCGCCGCCGCCATCGGAGCCGGCGGCCTCGGCACCTTCATCTTCCGAGGCGTAGCCATGGTCAGCGACGCCGTGATCCTCGCCGGCGCCATCCCTGCCGCCCTCCTCGCCATCGGCGCCGACCTCCTCCTGGGGCTGCTCGAACGTCGCCTCAAAATCTCCTAGCTGTTAACTTTTCTTCTTCTCTGTGATCTCAGTGCTCTGCTCTCCGTGAACTCTGTGTTAAATTCCTCTCTCTTTCTCGCAAACCATGCGCCGCCCCTTCCTTTACATCCTCTACCTCCTTTCCGTCTTTAATCTCCTTTTTCTGTCCGGCTGCAAGTCTCAACAGCCTCACCTGACCATCGGCTCCAAGTTTTTCACCGAGCAAGTCATCCTCGCCGAGCTCCTCGCCCAACACATCGAAGCCCGCACCGGCATCCCCGTCGACCGCAAATCCAACCTCGGCGGCACGCTCCTTTGCCACAAAGCCCTCCTCTCCGGCGACCTCGATCTCTACGTCGAATACACCGGCACCGCTCTAACCGCCGTCCTCAACGAATCCCCCAGCCCCGACCCGCACGACGTCTACAATCGGGTCCGACAAGGCTACGCACAGCGTTTCAATCTCGAAGTCACCGGGCCGCTCGGCTTCGAAAACACTTTCGCCATGGTCGTCCGCGGCGAGGACGCCCAGCGCCTCCATCTCAGCAACACCTCCGACATCGTCTCCTACGCCCCCAAAATGCGCGCCGGCTTCGGCTACGAATTCCTCGAGCGCCCCGACGGCTACCGCGGCTGGAGCCAGCTCTACGGCCTGCATTTCGCCGCGCCCCCCAGCGTCATGGACCTTGGCTTGATCTACCGCGCTCTCGTCGACAAAAAAGTTGACATCGTCGCCGGCAATTCCACTGACGGCCTCATCGACGCCCTCCATCTCGTCCCGCTAGTTGACGACGAGCATTACTTCCCGCCCTACGACGCCGTCCCCATCGTCCGCCGCGACGCGCTGGCAAAATTCCCGCAGCTCCGCTCCGCCCTCGCCGACCTGGCCAACAAAGTCTCCGCCGAAGAGATGCGCCACCTCAATTCTGAAGTCGACGCCAACCAGCGCGACCCCGCCGCCGTCGTCCGCGTCTTCCGTGCCTCCAAATCTCTCTGACTGTAGCACAGCCATTTCTGGCTGTGCTCCTACGATTTACACCTATGTAGCCATCCAGGTCGAAGACGGACTTAGTCCGCCAAAGAAATCCTCTGTACCCGCGCCATCGCCTACTCCGTCTCACCCTTCAGGAACCCCTGCCCGTTGGCGTACCACAATTTTTCCGGAGGACACTACATGAAGAATGTCGTCGCCTTGCTCACGCTGCTGCTCGCTCTCAGCGTTCCTGCGTTCCTATTGGCACGCGGCGCCGGTGCTCAGCGCGGAGGACAGCAACACAGTAGCGCTCGCGATGTTGGCGGCGGTCATGTTCCGGCGCATGGTCCCGCTCCCGCGCGAAGCGCTCCGCCTCGCGGCTCGGAGAATCGCGCACCGGAAGCCCGACCGCAAGAGAATGCTCGCTCCTTCCGCGATAAACCCAACCACCCTGAAGCCCCCCACGTCCACCACAATGACACTTGGGTTGGCCACGATTCCGGCCGCGACGATCCCCACTACCACATTGATCATCCCTGGGAACACGGCCGCTTCACCGGCGGCTTTGGCCGCGGACATGTATTCCATCTTGGCGGAGGAGACCGCGAGCGCTTCTGGTTCGGCGGCTTCTACTTCGGCGTGGCGCCCTACGATTACGACTACACAGCGGATTGGCTCTGGGACGGCGATCCCATCGTCATCTACGAAGATCCCGACCACGACGGCTGGTACCTAGCCTACAACTCCAGACTCGGCACCTACGTCCACGTCCAGTATCTTGGCCCGCGATAGAGAAATCTTGGCTCTCGGTGGCACAGCCAATCATGGCTATGCTCTGACACTTGCTCGCCAACTCTAACCACGGCACTACCCGTCATTTCGAGCGCAGCGACCCGGCTTTTTCCTGCGCCCGATTTTTGGGCGCCGGGTCGCAAGAGAGAAATCTCTCTTCGCTTGGCCCGGCATAGCCCAGACGGTTCATGGGATCACGACCATTCTCCTGCCCGATTCCGGGCGCCCCCACACACTTTCGATCTCCGTAAGCGCAACTCGCTCCGTCTCGATCCGCAGTTCGCCGCGCGTAGCCCGGGTCATCACCTGTTGCATGGCATCCACCAAGACCTCGCGCGCCGGTATCCCCGCCGTGCCCAGAATCGTCAACGCCGTGCTGCGCAACACCGCCGCTGGCAACGCGATCGTCGCTCCGGCGCTCTCCCCCACTTGCACCAACCGCG
>Ga0307479_10000471_pt1 | contig 35847 bp, 31 predicted proteins | sample atmos_gasesECM4C_FD_203743 | JGI IMG/M metagenome (GOLD analysis project Ga0307479, IMG submission 203743) | Hardwood forest soil microbial communities from Morgan-Monroe State Forest, Indiana, United States - atmos_gasesECM4C_515 | ecosystem: Environmental > Terrestrial > Soil > Temperate...
AAGCCTGGCCCTCGACGTAGTTCAGACTTCCTGGACGTGCTGAATTCGCTTTTGCATTTCCTGGGTGAGCTGAGTCTGCGCCCCAAACGGGCACAGAGAGAGCTGCAGCCAGGAAGACGCTTGTTGCAGTTGCGATCAACCTTGACTGCCGCATGATTTTTACCTCCACAACTATTAGATGCAGAGGCCATGGGTTAAATTACTCCGGGTTGTATGATATTTCGCTCGTAATACCAGTACTCGGTCGGCTCGAACTGAAATGATCCCTCTATGCAAAGATTTTTCCCGCTGGATCCGCTTCCTACGTTACATTCTTTCGATGCTTGGCTGCTAGAACTCGGAGGAGACCAAGCTGTGATGAAAGCCGCCACGAGCTTATTATTCGCGATTATCGTTCTTGCGCCGACGGCATGGGCGCAAAGTGCGCCGGAGCGTGGCAGCAACGAACTGCAAGTATGGACTGGAGGAGGACACGGGCTGAACGGGAGCACTTCCGATACAGGGTTGTGGAACGTGGGGTTACGTTACGGGTGGGTGCTGACCAATCCGCATGGTCCCGGTTTTCTCCGGGGAAGATTTGAATACGCCGTTGATGTGGTCCCGGTATTTTTAGTGTTCCAACCAGCAGGTACTGCGTACGGTTTCGGCGTCAATCCCTTCGCTCTGAAGTGGAACTTAGAGACGCGCCACAGCGTCGTCCCCTATGTTGAACTAGGCGGGGGAACATTGTTCACGAATCACAAAGTGCCCGCAGGAACGTCGCGTGTCAATTTTACGAGCAGCGGGGCATTAGGCATGCACTTCCTCCGCAGGAAATACAATTGGAGCATTGAAGTGCGTTACATGCACATCTCCAATGCAGGCCTCTCGACGCCGAATCCAGGCATCAATACCCTCGAGGTCCGTCTAGGCATCGGCAGGTTCTCGCGGGCTCAGTAGGCGAAACTGCCGGATGGACTCACAGGATATGTCCTGGGTCATGCCTGCCAGTTCGGTTAAGTGATTTGGCGAACTTCAGTCCGCAGGTTGCAGGTCACATGGCGCACTGAAAAAAAGTACAGTGTACTGCGCTTATCGTGTTCGATGCGGCAGCGGAGGCAGCGGGATATTCCACTGTACCCCGGGATAGAGGCTGGGTATCCGAAAAGCTCGATAAGCCAGTTGCCCAATCAGATCCATTTGCCAAACGAGCCGCGGAACCGAATCTTGTGTAACTTCTTGGACTCCTGACCCCGACGGGAGATCAGGGTCGATTGCAATATCGAACTCAGCGTCTCCATTTTCCAGCGTGTTGATGCTTCCGCAACAGAAAGAAAAAACGGGCAGCTTGTCTTGCCACAAAATCTCCGCGGTCTTTGACGTCTCGTCCAATTGGAAAAGGACCGGGCGACTGTAACACGCGAGAGCGCCCGGAGATCCACAGATGGTTCCGTTTGAATCCATGATCCGGTTATTACCGTTATCGAAGAGCATGAGTGGAAATACTCCGGAACTCTTCGCACCAGTAAGCACGGGATAATGCTGAGCGTAGTTGAAATCAGCGGGGCTTCCTCCGGGGATGACAAAGTCCCCACCAAGGCCCAACCTCCAAAGGATGCTGCCATCGCCCGCGCCGTCTCTGTAGTTGATCTTGACTACCCAATTTTGGTTCCGCATTGAAAGAATCAAGTTTCCATCGTCTGGAGAGTCGATCACGGCGTTCGAATGAGTCCAATCCGGAAAACCGAGAGGTTGGTGATTAATGTCAAGGTGGTCGAAAGCGGACCAGACCCAGACCGGTTTTCGGCTTTGGTCAAGATCAATCAGAGCGTCGCCAGTAACTTGTGTGGTATCTGGAAATCCTGGCAAGTTGGTGAAGGACTGAGATGTATACGCCAGAAGGATGAGATGTCCGTTCGGCAGCGGCAAGATATCGTGGTGTAGGGCTCCAATAACAAGTTGGAATCCCGCCCGCGAAAGCGCCTGATTAACGTCGCTCAAGGAGGATTGAGAAATCGTTTCACCTGCGAGATTGATTTCACGAAACCCGTTAACGGCCCCAAACACCACCACGAGGAAATTACCATTCGGTAGAAGTTTGATTGGGAATGGCGAATCAAGCTCCCCCGCATCCTCGAGATCGTAAAACCAGATTAAGTTCCCCTGCAAGTCAAACGCTGAAGCGGTTACCTTCTCCGCAGAGGGGAGGGGTGTTAGAGATACGTCGTCGATAAGTTCTATACCGGGATTAGGTTCGAGACCATCAGCACGAGTGACCATGACTTGCGGTATGCGTTCGGGCGGCAGACCTCCCGTATTGAAGACATGATCCGAGTCAAACGACTGTGAACCGTCGGGAAGATTCATCCTAGCGCGCATATGGTAGGTCGTAAACGCCCGCATCCCCGCGACGAGAATATTTACTGGGCTGCCGTCCGAAGGAGTCGGCACCGCCCAAGTTTGCAACCCGTAGGCTGTATCCGTGCCGAAATCTATCGTCACCGTGGCACCGCTAGGGGGCACAATGGTGTATCTTGCCACTTGGGGATTTTGGGTGGGAGTAACCACGCCTTCTTGCACCGAATTTGGAGCGAATCCGGCTCCAGGCAGAGCACCGGGGATGGCAGGATTCGCACAACCCCCAATCCAAGTGGCTTGAAGCAAGGATAGTGCCAAAAGGGTTCGCTTTCTTATCGATTTCATGCCTTGGAGTTCCTCTGATTTTCGGGCTGCCTTGGTAGAGAACGCCATGATTTCTGTTCCAAAATGCGACAAGAATATAACAAGGGATTCCCGATTCGAATGGAGATAGTTCCCCTATTCGGAAAAGTCAAGGGGAGTGCTCGGTTAACTGCTTAAGACTTTCGTTAACCTCTGACGAGCGAATTCTTCATGGATACTCTCCGTGGGACGCGCCCGGGGCTTCATCAAAATAGAAGTAGCACGAAGGCAACTCTCGAAGCTTGTCTCGCTACAAACCAACTGAGCAAAAGTGATGTTCCCGGAGCAAGCTACTGCAGGAAACGAGATCCGCGACGAAATGGGCACGCATCACGAAGATGAAGTTTGAAATAGCACAAGCGGTTTGAAGTTGAGGCGAGGGATGGCTACCATAAGGACGCGTGAAAATGAATCTGAAGCCGGAAAATCACAGGCGGGCCGAATGAATGGATGCAGATGGATCGCTTTGCTTTTTTTCGTCAGCTTTGCGACAAGCGTTTGGGGGCAGGCAGAACAGGCGCAAGACAGCAAAGTTACCGATCCGGCTCAGGGAGAAAACAAAGGCACCTCCGCAAAGAAGGATGCCGATGTGCGACCGGCGAACGATAGTCCCGGCCCTCTATTGAAGAATCTTGTGCACGACCAAGAGGATATCTGGACGAGTCCGTTTCGGATGAAGCCAGGCGACCTCAAGTGGGCGGTACCGTTCGCGGGCATCACCACGGGGCTGATCATGACGGACCGGACTGCCTCTCATGAGGCTAGCCGCCGTCACGTTAATGCCAGCAAGACATTCTCCGATGCCGGCCTGGCGATTGCCGGGGCTTCGTCCGCCGGGTTTTATTTGCTGGGCCGGTATACCGGAGACAGCCAGAAGCGCGAAACCGGCATTCTCAGTGGAGAAGCGATGCTCAACGCGCTGGCTGTTGATGAGGTGCTCAAGTATGCGTTCCAACGCCAACGTCCCTTCGAAGTCAAAGGCGCTGGCCGCTTCTTTCAGGGCACAAGGCATGACTCCTTCCCGTCGGCTCACGCTACTCTGGCCTTTGCTTTCGCCTCTGTTTTGGCACATGAATACCCCGGATGGTTCACCAAATTGTTGGCATACGGAGGCGCTTCGGCTATCAGCGCTGCGCGCGTCACCGGCAAGCAGCACTTTCCCTCCGACGTCTTCGTTGGAGGCGCTCTCGGCTATTTCATCGGAGAGCATGTTTATCGTTCCCATCACGACCGGGAACTCGATGGCGCAGATTATGGGACTTTCACAAAGGAGCCGAAGCAGTTTTGGCTTAACAGTGCCGGTTCGACGTACGTGGAACTGGATAGCTGGATTTACCCCGCGGTGGAACGCCTAGCCGCGATGGGCATCATTCGCACCCCATTCCTCGGAATACGTCCGTGGACGCGCACGGCAATCGCGCAGATGCTGGCTGAGGCGGAATACCAAGTGGCTGACATCTCTCTTCTGCCGCCACAGGAAGCGTCGCTGATTTCCGCGCTGAAGAGCGAGTTTTCCCAGGAACTGGGGTTGGTAGAGAGTGGCGTTAACGAAAGCATTCGGGTCGAATCGCTATACACCAGAATCAATCCCATCACCGGAACTCCACTCAACGACAGCTATCACTTCGGCCAGACAGTCATTAATGATTTTGGGCGGCCCTATCAGGAAGGATTCAATGTGGTTTCCGGGTTCACCAGCCGCGCAGAGACGGGACGATTTTCTTTCTATGTCCGCGGCGAATACCAGCATTCTCCTAGCGCCGCCGCGTATCCCCTCTCCGTACGGAATGTGATTGCTCAGGCTGATTTAAATCCTGTGCAGCCTCCGGTTCCCATTCAAACAGCGAACCAGTTCAGGCTGCTTGACGCGTATACCAGCCTGACCCTTTGGGGCAACGAAGTTTCCGTTGGCAAGCAAAGTTTGTGGTGGGGACCCGGCAATGGCGGCGCCATGATCTTCAGCGATAATGCAGAGCCCATTTACATGCTGCGCATAAATCGAACGCTGCCACTCTATATTCCCTTGATTTCTAAATTGCTCGGACCGATACGGCACGACCACTTTTTCGGGAAACTTTCCGGACACCATTTTCCACCGGACCCCTTCATGTATGGCGATAAGATCAGTTTCCAGCCGACGAAGAATCTGGAGCTTGGGTTTTCTCGAACGGCTGTCTTCGCGGGGCAGGGCAAGACGCCATTAACCTTCGGAACATTTTGGAGAAGCTACACCAGTGCTAGTGACGTGACAACACCGGGCATCAAAGGAACGGCCCGCGACCCCGGCGCCCGCCACGGGGCATTTGATTTTTCCTACAAACTTCCTTTTGTGCGCAATTGGCTTACTCTATACAGCGATTCGATCGCTCATGACGAGCCTAATCCCATCAGTGCGCCGCGCCGTGCGGCAATTGTCCCGGGTATTTACCTGTCGCATTTTCCCAAGCTAAACAAACTGGATCTCCGGGTTGAGTCGGGCTATACGGATATTCCAAACCGCCCTCCCACAGTCGCAGTCGGAGAATTTCTCTATTGGGAGGGAATTTATCATGATGTGTATACCAACAAGGGTAATCTTATGGGAAGCTGGATAGGTCGAGGCGGCAAGGGTACCCAAGTTTGGAGCAACTACTGGCTGAATTCTTTCAGCGTAATCCAAGTTTCCTATCGAAATGGCAAAATCTCAAACGGCTTCATTCCAGGAGGCGGAACACAGAATGATTTTTCCGCAGGCGCGCGGCTGCGCATCAGGAATGATTGGGAGTTATTGACAAACTTCCAGTATGAACAGTGGACGGTGCCGGTCCTAGCTCCAGGACGCAAGTCTGATTTCTTGAGTTCGATTCAGCTCACGTTCTGGCCCAAGGATTTGATTCAAAGGAAGCCTAACTAGTGGTGGAGGGCGGAATGCTGATGGTGGCTTCTGCCCCAGCGATGCTTCAAATTCGTGGTAACTGATTGAGAGAAGGCAGGTTGTGTTGTACCCTTACAGGCTTCCGAAATGAGTTGATGCTTTAAGTGACTCGGCGTGGGACAAAGGTAGACGCTTTTGCGGGTAGTTTGCTGTACAGGAGCCGCAGGCGCACTGTGAGCTTGCCTGTGTGCGCACCTTGCGGAGAACCATGTTCTCAATGAAGCTTCAAGGAGTCTGATGAGTGAAGTTGGTTTGATGTTCCGGCGACGTGCCAAGGTCTTTGGTTTGCGAAGTCCAATTTCCTATCTTTCTGACGGCGCTAGGGATTTAGTTTTAAGAGGTGCAATCCTAACCGCGCTTTTCGTAGGTATCCCCGCGCTTGTGTCGGCCCAGTCGCAAGAAACTCAAAACCCACTGTTTCCCGGAGCACAGGCAGAACCGCCAGAACAACCAGCGCAGACATCACCTGGCTCGATCCCCGTGCCGCAAAGGCAGCCGGTTACCACGCCACGAATTACCAATGTCACGCCAGCCCAGGAAATAGCGGAGCAGGGGCAAGGTTTGAAAAAGAAACCGCCCAAAACTGAGCCAGAGGTTCAGGCCGAGCCGGATCTAGAGTTCCAGCAATTTGCCGAGAACTCATTGGGAATAAAATTGCCCATCTTTGGCCAGAATCTGTTCGAAAACGTACCTTCTACGTTTGCGCCTTTGGATCGCGTCCAGGTCCCACCAGACTACATTATCGGTCCCGATGATGAATTGCTGATTAGAACCTGGGGACAGGTTGACGTCAATTGGCAAGCCGTCGTGGATCGTACAGGGACCATTTATATCCCCAAAGTGGGCACTTTCAGCGTCGCAGGGGTAAGGTATGCGGATCTAGAGAATTACCTGCGGGTTGAAATCGGGCGCATTTTCAAGAATTTTCAGCTTAGCGTAAGCCTGGGCCGGTTGCGCTCGATGCAAGTTTTTGTCGTCGGTCAGGCGAAGAGGCCGGGATCCTATACGATCAGTTCTTTGAGCTCGCTGGTTGACGCCCTCTTTGCTTCAGGTGGCCCCTCGAAGCGTGGCTCGATGCGCCGGATCGAGCTAAAACGTGACGGCAAAATTGTCACCGCCTTCGATCTGTATGACTTGATCACGAAGGGCGACAAGTCCAAGGATGCGAAGCTCGAGGCCGGTGACGTGATCTATATTCCGCCGGTGGGACCGCTGGTGGCTCTAGCGGGGAGCGTGAATACTCCTGCGATTTACGAATTGAGAGACAAGAACACGCTTGGGGAAGCGATCGCATACGCTGGCGGCTTAACCACTACGGCAAGGGCAGGGCATGCCGTAGTGGAGCGAATAGAGAATCGCCAAATTCGTGAAACGGACGAATTTCCTCTGGACCAGGAGGGGCTTGCACGTGAATTGCACGATGGCGACGTTGTCCGCTTTTTGCCGATCTCTCCCAGATTTGAAAAGACGATAACCCTGCGTGGGAACGTTGCCGTGCCCGGTCATTATCCCTGGCATGAGGGCATGCGCGTGCATGACCTAATTCCTGAACGAAATTTTCTCGTCACGGATGAATATTGGAGGCGGCAAAACCAGCTTGCAGTACCTCCTAAGACTCCTGAAAAACGGATTGGTCAAGCCGAACTGAAGAACGACGTAAAGCGGGTGGCCGCAGAGATCAACTGGCAATACGCCGTGATTCAACGCATTGATCCTCTGGATCTCTCCTCCCATCTGGTGCCCTTCAATTTGGGAAAGGCGATCGAGAGCGACCCCCAGCAGAACTTGGTTCTCCAAGCCGGTGATGTGGTGACTATCTTTTCTCAGGCGGATATTGATGTCCCCATCGGACAGCAAAGCAAGTTTGTGCACGTGGAAGGCGAAGTCAAACAGGCCGGCGTTTATCAGGTACAGCCGGGAGAGACATTGCGTCACCTCGTCACCCGAATCGGCGGATTGACGCCTCAGGCTTATCTCTACGGGGCAGACTTCACTCGCGAGTCCACCCGTGCGGAGCAACAGCAGCGCTTGGATGAATACGTCAACGATCTGAGCCGGTCCGTTCAGCGTAACACCGCGGCCAACGCATACCTCGCAGACTCCTCAGATACGGCTTTGGTGAAAGCGGAATCCGACGCACAGCAAAATCTAGTGGAAAAGATGAGAAGGCTGAAATCCACCGGTCGTATCGTGCTGGAGATAAAGCCGACCGCGACCGGTACGGATGCGCTGCCCGAACTCGTGCTGGAAGATGGTGACCGCTTGCTGGTTCCGTTCCGGCCAGCGACTGTGGGCGTAATTGGGTCGGTTTATGACAACGGCGCCTTCGTTTTCAAACCTCGCAAGACCGTGGCTGATTACCTTCGGCTGGCTGGCGGAGCGAGGAGAGACGGCGACAAAGGCCGAGAATTTGTGATTCGTGCCGATGGCTCCACAGTGAGCCGGCAACAACATCGTGGGTTCATTAGCCTCAATTTTGATACCCTAAGACTTATGCCGGGCGATACAATTGTGGTCCCAGAAAAACTGCGAACCGGAGCCGCAGCTCGCGCGGCATTGCGAGATTGGGCAACCATACTCGGACAGCTCGGTCTTGCGGCCGGGGGAATCGGTACTATCTTCCGTTAAGGAATGCTTAGAAATACATGGCACAAGTTCAAAAGGCTGAAGTGCATGTGAGGGTGGCTGAAGAAACTCCAATAGCCGAGGGTGCCGAGCAAAGAGAACGCATTCATTTCCCCGAGTATTTGATTGTATTGGCCAAACGCAAGTCCTTCATTCTCAAGTTCGTCGGTGCTGCCGCAATATTGTCCTGTGTCGCAGCGCTCCTGCTGCCGAATACCTATACTGGAAACGCCAAGATCTTGCCTCCGCAACAAAATCAGTCCATGGGTACCATGGCTGCACTTAGCCAACAACTTGGCCCATTGGCCGCTCTAGCCGGCCAGGGCCTGGGCTTGCGCAATCCGAGCGACGTTTATGTTGCCATGCTGCGCAGCGATACCGTGGCCAATGGCTTGATCGACCGCTTTTCCTTAATGAGTGTTTATAACAAGAAGCTGCGCATCGATGCCCGCCGTCGTTTGGCGGATCAGACCGAAATATTTACAGGAAAGGACGGCGTAATTTCTATCTCCGTGGATGATCGCAGTCCGCAGCGTGCCGCAGACCTTGCAAATGCCTACGTGGAAGAACTGGAGAAGCTCACCAAAACTCTGAATATAACTGAAGCGGGCAAGCGGAGACTTTTTTTTGAACGCGGAGTAAAAATGGAGAACGATAATCTGGCGGATGCTGAGGTGGCGCTCAAACAGACGCAGGAAAAGACCGGGTTAATCTTGCTCGACAGTCAGTCCAAGGCCATGATCGAATCCGTCACATCGCTGCGAGCTGGCATTGCCGCACAAGAAGTAAAGGTGCAAGCCATGCGCTCCTTTGCCACCGCAGAGAACCCTGATTTAGTGCTGGCAGAACAGGAGCTCACTACCATGCGAGCCCAACTCGACCGGCTGGAACGTGGTCAAGGAAAAAGGTCCATTGCTGACGTGCCTATCGAAAATGTACCGACAGCAGGGCTGGAGTATGTCAGGAAGTTGCGGGATGTAAAGTATCACGAAGCACTATTCGCACTGTTGGCCAGACAATACGAAGCAGCAAAAATTGACGAAGCGAGAGATGCTCTGATCGTGCAACAGATGGATAAGGCCGTACGGCCGGAGCGGAAGTCCGGGCCCCTGCGTACCATGATCGTCCTGACCGTGACAATCCTGGCGTCGCTACTGGCAGTTTTGATTGTTCTTCTTTGGGAGTCACTGGAGCGAGCCAAGGAGCATCCCCAATTTGCTGCCCGATTCCGACTGTTTCAGTTTTATTTGTCCCGCAGCCGAAAGCCTCCAAACCTTGAAGCATAAAGAGATTACAGTTCACGCATGAATGCGGCTTGAATAGCAAATCCTACGGACGCGATTTCCATTGCTTATGGCCAGACCGCGCAGGCTTGGACGCACCTACGAAAGTGGTTGGGATACATAGATACTCATGAGCGTCGCGAAACCCGTCTCACATCTGACCAGCGGCCGATTATTGGCGCGCAACACCATTTGGAATTTGCTGGGCCTGGTGTTACCCATGTTGGTCGGCTTAATAGCCGTACCACCTCTCGTTCGTGGGATGGGATTGCCCCGCTTCGGAGTGCTTTCGCTCGCGTGGGTCGTGATCGGTTACTTCAGCCTCTTTGACCTTGGAATCGGAAGGGCGCTGACTAAGCTGGTAGCTGACAAGCTGGGCGCAAAGCAGGAGTCGTCCATTCCTCCTCTGGTGTGGACTTCAATGCTGCTGATGTTGCTTCTCGGTATGCTCGGCAGTTTAGTTGCGTTAAGTATTTCACCCTGGCTTGTTCACCGTGGGCTTAAGGTCCCGGAGTCACTTCAAAGCGAGACTCTCGCAAGCTTCTGTCTCTTGGCAGCATCCATTCCTTTGGTTACGCTGACCTCCGGCTTGCGCGGGTTCCTGGAGGCGCAGCAACGCTTCGGAATTCTGACTCTAATCCGAATACCGATGAGCCTGTTTTCCTTTATTGGGCCATTGCTGGTGTTGCCGTTCTCGCACAGCTTGGTTCCCATAATGCTTGTGCTGATGGCCGGTCGCATTGTGGCCTGCGGCGCCCATTTGTTTGCCTGTTTTTCCGCTATGCCAGAGCTTCGTCGTAGTTTTGCTGTCCAACGCTCAGTCATCAGACCAGTGATCAGTTTTGGTGGGTGGATGACGGTGACGAATATAGTGGGTCCTATCATGGTCTATTTGGACCGTTTTCTAGTCAGCGGGCTGCTCTCTGTTGGCATGGTTGCGTACTATACAGCTCCTTTCGACATGGTGACCCGGTTGTTGCTTATACCGGCAGGGCTTTCAGGCGTGTTGTTTCCGGCCCTTGCGGTGAGCTTAGCTCAAGACAGGCAGCGCGCCAGGGTGTTGCTTGGCCGGGGAATCAAGTACATCTTCCTGGCTGTCTTCCCCATCGCTCTTGTGGTCGTCACGTTTGCTCCAGAAGCTTTGCGGCTCTGGCTAGGAACCAGTTTCTCGCAACACGGAGGTTCGGTGCTGCGGTGGCTAACAGCAGGAGTCTTGGTCAATGCTGTTGCTTATGTGCCATTCATCCTCATACAGAGTGCTGGGAGACCCGATCTCATCGCCAAGCTGGAAATCGTTCAGGCACCGGTGTATCTGGGCGCTCTTTGGCTGCTGACGACACGCTTCGGAATTGCAGGAACCGCGATCACCTGGACCGGACGCATCATTCTGGACGCGGTCATTCTTTTCTGGTGTTCCGAGCGCTTGCTTCCCCACGAGCCTAAGTTGCTGCTCAAACTCGGGCTGGCAATGGCTGGGGCGTTGGCAGTTTTGTGGCTGGTAGCCTTACCGGAGAGTCTTGTGATGAAGTCCATTTTTCTCTCGGTAGCCCTGCTTGCCTTTACCATCACTGGCTGGTTCGGGGCGCTGAGATCCAGTGAGCGCGTTTTCCTGACCGGAACTCGTGCCCGAACTCCGATCGAGAGCCACTAACCACAGTGCAGTATGCGCGCTACTTGACGGCCTCTGTGCAACCGTTTATGTTTCTTCAAGTTGATATTTTCCTTCTAATTTTCTGTGATTGTATTGCCCAATTACCTGGGGCGTGTCAGTTTTGAGCGCGCCAGGAAGGAGACAAAAGCCAAGCGGGGTTCGGACCAATCGGCCGTCAGCTCCTCATATACTTTAACCAATGAATTCCAAAAGCGTACGCAACCCGCAGCCAACTTCTTGTGATCTTGAGTCAGCTCCCATTTGGGCTAATGTCCTGGGTCACATCAGCCGTCGATTGCCTGCTGGCAAGTATCACATCATTGAGTGGGTCCGCCGAACGCGGGCAAAGCCGTTTTTGGCCCGGCTACCTAAGGAGCTGGGCGGATATAGATTTCAGTGTTCTATTCACGACAATATTGGCTCTCAAGTTTTTTTTGCCGGCTGCTATGAGGCCAAGGAGAGCGCCTTCGCGCGCGCGATTTTGAAACCCGCGATGACTTTCGTTGATGTTGGAGCGAACTGGGGATTTTTCACTCTAATGGCGGCTCATCTGGTGGGTCCCACCGGCAGAATTTTTTCGCTTGAACCCGATCCCCGAGCCTTTCTCCGGCTGAAAGCCAACATAGAGCGTAATCAACTATCGCAAGTAACCGTTTTTGAATTGGCGGCAGCCGATCGAGATGCCAACTGGACTCTGGATTTGCAGAACGAAACTATGCTGCACTTAGGGACTTCCAGGTTCGTTCAAAATGGTGGAGCAACGGCGAGCACACGCATAGTCCGGTCACGACCGCTTGACGTGCTGTTGGACGAAGCGCGGCTGGACGGGGTCAACTTGGTGAAAATTGATGTGGAGGGGGCCGAAGATCTCGTGCTTGTAGGAATGGAGGAAGGATTGAGGCGCGGCCGTTATCGCAGCATGATTTTGGAACTCCACCCGCCGCAGCTTGCGGACCGAAAGCGTACCATAGCCGAAGTAGTGAGTGCTCTGCGGGGCTTGGGTTACAAGGGGTTCGGTCTAGACCATTCACCAGTTGCAGAACGGAGGTCCGCTTACCATCCCCGGCTCCATGTCAGGGAATTCATTGTGCCACTAGAGGAGGCTCTGGCTACTCCATGGCCACACACGGTGTGGCTCTCTCCCGGCCAGGTTGAGTTGGTTTGATGCGGGTACTCCACATTTATGAGGCCAAGTATTTTGGTGGTATTCAGACATATTTGATCGCCCTTGCAAGGCTTCGGTCGCTTTGCCCCCGTATGGAACCGGAGTTTGCGCTCTGCTTCGAAGGACCGCTGAGCGAACAATTGCAGGCCGCGAACGCCACGGTCCATCCCCTGGGGAACGTTCGCATCCGATATATCTGGAGTGTTCTGCGTGCCCGTCAGCGGCTGGGCACCTTACTCCGTAAGGGGAACTATGATGTCGCTATATGTCATTCGATCTGGAACCAAGCAATCTTCGGGTCCGTGGTGCGGGATGCCGGCGTTCCTCTCGTGTTCTACCAGCACAACACCTTTGGGCAGCATTGGTTCGAGCGTTGGGCAAGCCGGGTGCTTCCAGATTATGCCATCTGTAACAGCCACTACACCCAGGGCACCTTCGCAGAAATCTATCCGGGAGTGGAGAGCGAGGTCATATATTTTCCAGTGGCACCGCCAGACCGATTTTCTGCCCAGGATCGTGCCGCCGCGCGAACCGAGTTTCAGACCCCGGCGGACGCGCTCGTGATTATCCAAGCGAGTCAAATGGCCGCGTGGAAGGGCCATATCCTTTATCTGAATGCTATGGCTCGCTTGAAGCAAATTCCCGGTTGGGTGGCTTGGATTGTTGGCGGTCCGCAACTCCCGTCCGAAACTGAGTATTTCACTGGTTTGCACGAACAAGCGGCACGTCTGGGGATCAGTGATCGGCTGCGCTTTCTGGGGAAACGGACTGATGTGCCACGGTTGCTCGCCGCTGCGGATATCTTCTGCCAACCTAATCTGGGGTCTCCCGAGCCATTTGGGATCGTTTTTGTAGAGGCGCTTGGTGCCGGACTGCCGGTAGTCAGCACCGCCATGGGAGGAGTTCTAGAAATTGTAGATGAGTCATGCGGTATACTTGTCCCTCCAGGCGACGTCAGTTCTCTGGCCAATGCCTTAGGACAGCTACTGTTGGACACGGATCTGCGCAGAAAGCTTGCTGATCATGCTCCAGCACGCGCTCAATTTCTTTGTGCGCCCCAAAGGCAGATGAGAATACTGGAGCAAGTGCTGAACGCCGTCGTTAACTCCGGACGCCAACGCCCTTGTCGCTCAAGAGCGGGCAATTCGGGGAACTAACATCACTTGTCCCCTGATCTCCAACTAAGCTCAGTTGAAATGCAACAGCAGCGTCTCTTCAAGCCTCTTGCCATGAATTATCGGACTCCACGGAGCTTTAATGCTTTTGAGAATGTTTTTGATATAAGTACAGCAAGGCATGAGTTATCGTGGAGACCCCAAGTCACTTTCGAGTTCGCTTTGGGACGCATGATTCAGGCAGCGCAAGCCAAGCTGGTGGCCCGTGCCTAGGATCCCTTACATGATAGAGCAGGCTAGACAGAAGGAAGTAACGGGCCTCTCCATGATCATCTGCCTGCTGCTGGTCTTTGGCCTTTATTTCCCGACAACGGCTTCTGAACATCTTTCAGTTTTCTCTCTCTCGGCATATCTGATTTGTTTGGCGCTGTTGTCCTTGCTGATTTTTAGAAGACATGGCCGCCCCAGCGCCCCGGTTTGCATCGCGCTACTGTCAATCACGCCTGTGCTACTGGTGTTCACATTCACTTCCGGGCTATCGACTCTCAGGCTCGGGGCGCTTTTAGGGTATGGCGTACTTTCCATACTCTTAATCACCAACCTGCGCGATATCGGTCTTCCGCACTGGTTCGGGCGGCTTTGGGTGGTGGTCAACGTCATCAACATACTCGCCGGATTTGCCATCGTCGCAGGAGTCCAGTCGGTTGACGATTTCATCGTTGCTCACTATTCAACGGCCTACGATGAACTTCTACCCAACATGCTTGCTTGGCGCAAACCGGTTTTGACATTCGGCAGCCATTCGACTGCAGCATTTTTCCTCTATCTGTTTTTCTGGATCAACCTGCAAACCTGCAAACTCAAGAGCCAGAAATGGTTGATGGTGTTTTCAGTGTGCTATCTCTTCCTCACCGCGTGCCTGCTGTCGGTATCAGCCCTGGCGTTCAGTGCCGTCGGGTTATTTCAGCTCGTGGCGCATGTCTGGATGTCGATGCGTCACAAATTATTGTGGGCCACCGCCGCACTGTGCCTCATCTTGGCTACGGCTGCCTTTTGGAGCCCCGCGATCAATCGGGCCGCATCTATTCATGTGGCCAAGGAAATTATTCAGGATCCCGGCAACGGTTTAGCGGGCAGATTTTTGCCTGGGGGAACAATGCACTATGATCTTCAATACCTCCAGCATCATCCATTTTCTCCCGTCGGGGCTAGCTACAGGGAAAGCTTTATGTTCGGTGACGATGGCCCGGTTGAGTACATGCTACGGGGCTCGGTGCCATTGCTTCTGTTAATCTACGGTGGTTTGTTTTACTTCCTGAGAAGAAATCTAGTCTTGAGGTCTCATGCTTACTTTCTCTTTGCCATGATTGTCCTGTTCGAGCTAGGGATCACCACGCTGATTAATTTGCGCGCCCTGTATCTAATTCCAGTCTTAGTTGTGTATCTTAACAGTCTTGGGGATTCTGTTCCGCTCCGAATTCATTGGACGGGTCGGCGAGTGTAATCGCGCGGCAGTTCCGAGAGCTCTTCGGCGTTGCTTCACCGCCCGCACTAGGAAAACGGAATTTTGGATGCCAGAAAGATCTGCTGGTTGCGGTAATCGGGTTATAATATTTTGGTTATGCATTCGTCTGAAACAAAAGAATGGGCTCCTTATCGCCCTCACTCCCGGGAAGAGCTTTTTTTCAGATTCGATCTTCCGGATGGTCCCTCCAAGCATTTGTTGATCCTATACTCTCTCGTTATCGGACTTCGAGCCAAGACAATCGTGGATCTTGGGCTAGGACAAACTACAGGCGCTTTGCGGGCCGCCGCATTGCAGACGGGGGGTGTCGTTCACACTTGCGACTTCGATAAGCGAAGGTTTGGACACATATTGTCAGAGCAGGATAAGCATTGGAAGCTATACCTTGAGCCTTCCTCATCCTTCTTTCATAAGATTCCGGAACCGATTGACCTTGTAATGCATGACGGCGCCCACGACTACCTGAATGTCAGGCGTGATCTGGAAGCCCTTATTCCCAAGATGCGCAAATTCGGTATAATTTGCGTTCACGACACTCAGCAATCTGATCTATACCGTGATATGCTCGCCGCGATCCGCGATGCCACTAGGAAGTTCTGCGTTTCCCTTACAAATCTTCCTTTCAATGCCGGAATGGCGATCATGCGAGTGGAATCAAGTTTCCATCCCGCAATCTCTCCAAGCAGCGGAACACTACCGGGCGGAAGAGTTGAAACTGAACCGATCGCCTTTGCCACGGTTCCCGCCGGGGAAGGGATCAGTGTATCTGCTGTTCACGGGCGTCTCATGGCGGCAAAAATCAAATTAGGGCACATCCTGCGACAGGCAGGCCTGCGGTCCTAGACATATGCACGCTCTCGAAACTGTACAACGATGAGTGGTCAATTTTGCTGAGTTGCTGGAGCCATGAAGTAGATTCGCTATGAGGTTCAGCGTAGTCACGCCAGCTTACAACGGTGCACATACACTGGGGCAGGTATACGAGTGTCTCTGCGCTCAATCCTTCCACGATTTCGAATGGGTCATCGTGGACGATGGTAGCACCGATGGAACAAAGGACTTAGTGTCCTCCTGGAAGCCAACTTTTCCGATTCGATACTTCTGGAAGCCCAACGGCGGCCAACACAGCGCTGAGAATTTCGGAGTATCCGTAGCCAATGGAGAGTTCGTGCTTTTCTGCGACTCCGACGACCGGTGCACGGCCAACGCCCTTGAGCGCTTCGATTACCACTGGCGGCAGATTCCTAATCCTTCCCGATTTGCGAATCTTTCCTGCCTGTGCTGCAAGCCGGATGGATCAATCGTCGGCCAACCTTATCCCGCGGGTCATGTCGATGCTTTTACCTTTGCCGATCAACTACGCTATCGAAATTGCGAGAGATGGGGCATCAATCGCACTGATGTTCTCCGAGAATTCCCATTTCCGGAAGGAGAACGTTTTGTACCAGCTAGCTTAGTATGGAACCGGATATCTCGCAAGTACGCGGCCCGGTTCTTTAATGAAGCATTACGCATCTATGAACCAAACCCAAACGGCATTTCGAGTAATGTGACTGAGCTGCGGGCTTCAAGTCCGAAATCCACGTTAACCTACTATCGAGAGTTGGCCCTTTCGCCCGCTCCGATTTCGCTTCGACTGCGAGCTGCCACCAACTTCTGTCGGTTTGCGACTATTGCGGCAGTACGAAGGTATCATTCTCGCTTGCGGTCGACGTAATCGAGCGCCTGGCTTGCTATAATTTGACTCCGTCTTCCGTGCACTTACCGCATCGCCGCTTAAGGCAGGCGTGTGGCTGTGGCACGTCCCAGGGTCTGTTTTCGTTTTTGAGAGGGAACCTGCCTGCCGGGTTCGACGCCTACATTTTGCGGCGATTTCGGCTCTCGAGCTCGGTTGTATGTCTCTGCCTAGGCGGAGAGGCTAATTCACTTTCACCTGATGCCGTTGAGGCTTACTCTATGCATAGAGTCTTTTTAGCAGTACCGGATAGAAGTACATTTATGAATAATTATGGACCATTGTGCGGAGGTTGAGTGGTCAAAGTGGCGGCATTCACGACGGGAGAGCATTTCCCGGGCTCACGTTTTCGGGTCCGACAATATATCCAACCGTTGAGTGCGTATGGCGTTAAGCTTTCGGAGTTTTTTACCAGGCTGGGAGCCTATCCCCCAACGCGCAAGCTCAGCCGGCCTTTATGGGCCCTTGGATCCCTGACTTTGCGTCTGCCAGGCATCGTGCGTTCATATGATTTTGACGTCGTCCTGTTCCAACGAGAGATGCTTTCCACCTTCTTCACTTTGGAGCCCCTAACCAAGAAACCACGCATCCTGGACGTGGATGATGCAATCTGGCTGCGTCGGGGTGGTTCGTTCGCCCGTCGGCTGGCCAAAATCTCCGATTGCGTGATCTGTGGAAATTCATTTTTGGCTGACTATTTCAGCCAATGGAATCCCAACATTACAGTTTTGCCTACGCCCGTGGATACGGATCGGTTCCTCCCCCTAACGTCCAAGCCTCTTGATGGCGGCCCCGCTGACGCCAGGCCAACCATTGGCTGGTCAGGTGGTCAAGGTGGTTTTGTGGACCTGCAGGTCGCTGAGAGGGCGCTGCAAGTCGTTTTGAAGAAGCACCCGAGAGCCCGGCTGCGTGTGATTGCCGATGCGTTGCCACGCGGCCTCGACCTTCCCGCGAGCCAAGTCGAATTCGTTCCGTGGTCGCCACAAACAGAAGTCCAGGCCATTCAAGGCCTCGACATTGGAATTATGCCTCTCCACGACACGCTCTGGAACCGCGGTAAGTGTGCTTATAAAATGCTTCTGTACATGAGTTGTGGAGTCCCCGTAGTTGTATCGCCCATCGGAATGACAGCCGAAGTGTGTCAGATGGCATCCGTTGGAGCATGCGCAAGTACGACCGCAGATTGGGTGGGAACGCTGGAGCAACTGGTGCGCGATCCGCAGTTGGCTGGCGCCATGGGGAGGAGGGCACGAGAGGTAGTGCTGCAGAGTTTCAGCCTCCACTCTCTAGCCCCGAAATTGGCGACCGAACTTCTTCGAGTCGCTGGGCGCGAACCAGGGATAGCAGGGCAAATTCGCTGTTTGGCGTTTAGCAATAGTGAAAAAAAGATTGATCGACTTTGAGACGACCGATGCAAACAGCGAATCTCGAAAAGCATAGCTTAAAAGTTGAAGCCAAAGATCGCTTTGAATTCGGTAAGAACTGGCAACGCTTCTTGCGATTGCTCAATCAGGAACGCATTGAAGCAGCGGAGTTGTCACTGAGACGAATGCTTGATTTCTACAACTTAGAGGGGAAGACTTTTTTGGACGTTGGATCAGGCAGTGGGCTGTTCAGTCTTGCGGCACGTCGGCTTGGAGCCAAAGTGCTTTCGTTCGATTATGACCCGGAATCCGTCGCTTGCAGCCTTCAACTCAAGCGCACTTTCCTCCCTACAGATCACGACTGGCGCGTCGAGCGCGGCTCCGCTCTGGATCGAGAGTATCTGAGCCGGTTGGGCAGCTTTGACGTGGTCTATTCATGGGGAGTGCTTCATCATACCGGTGCAATGTGGGATGCATTGGAAAATATGTCTCCCCTGGTGAAGCAGGGCGGGAAGCTGTTTATAGCGATTTACAATGACCAAGGCAGAATGAGTGATTTCTGGCGATTCGTGAAGAAAACCTATAACCGGATTCCTCCTATGCTGCGGTTCGCAATCCTGTGGCCGATTGGATCTTTCTTTCTAGCCGGCATGACCCTGAAGGATGTTTGGCACCTGCGGCGGCCTAGAATCATCTCCAAATCCGCGGATCCACGTGGAATGTCCCTGTGGACGGATATGGTTGACTGGGTCGGTGGCCACCCATTTGAGGTTGCCGCTGCAAATCTGATCGTCGATTTTTATCAGAGACGAGGATTTCACCTGGAGCGGCTCGTCGATTGCAGGCGCAAACTGGGCTGTAACCAGTATGTATTCACCAAGCGCCAAGGGGAAGCAATAGCGGCAAATCCTGGCCAACCCCAATCTGTCGGCTCCTGATCATGCAGCCCCGACACGATTTGCTGCTTTGATCTTATGAGCAAGTTCAGGTCTGTGGTTACCAATTGCGTGCGTTTGATGCGTAATGTATGCCTGGATTTCAAATACGGAGGATTCCTCGGCGGAACTCGCAAGACACGGTACTCTCATCTGGGGGTAGAAGATACCGCCAGTACCGACTATGGAGTCCTGCCTCTCATCTTCACCACAGACACGATACAGCAATCCGATGTCTTGGTCGATATCGGCTGTGGGAAGGGAAGAGTCATCAATTGGTGGTTAAGCCGAGGATTCGCCAACCAGATCGTCGGTATTGAGCTGGATGAAACGATCGCCCGAGGGACGCAGTGGCGACTGCGGCGATACAAGAACGTGAAAATAATTTGGGGTGATGCCCTCGTCCATTTGCCCGAGAATGGGACGATCTTTTATCTCTATAACCCTTTCAAAGAGCCTTGGGTGTTAGGCCTCAAGCACCGGCTCGAGTTACTTTTTGCGAAGAGAGGCGGTATCACTGTTTTCTACTACAATTGTGTGTACAGCGAGGTCTTCAAGAACGATCCAAGTTGGCTTGTCGAAGAGATTGTCTTGGACCAGCGCTTCCACCGGCTTGCGGTCATAAGAATGCAAGTTGAAAACTTAGACCGAGATCCCGCTTTAGGTTCTTCATCGGGCATGGGTGCAGGTCACATCCGGGCTTCTTCCCTAAGGAGAAAGCGTGATTTTGTACAGGAAGGCATCGTTTCGGATCGCTGAGGTCTGGTTCGACGAGAAAGCCAACGGAGTTCAAGCTGACATCGTCCGGCGCTTGCAGCATCCCACACCGGTTGCGGAAGGCAAATGCACACCCTTTCACACAATTCTGATGGATTTGAATCATGATCCTGATTTGCTGTTGGCAAGAATGAAACGCGAGACACGCTATGAAATCCGGCGAGCAGCAGACAAGGATCATCTGACATATACAATGTCGATTGCGGCAGATTCTGATTGCCTGGACCAATTCCTGTCGTTTTACGGTGAGATCATTGCCCAAAAAGGCTTTCCCAAGCTGAACAACGTCAGGCTCCAGAAACTTATACAGGCCGATGCCTTAAGCCTTTCTCTGGTCCAAGGAGAAACGGGAATCCCCCTTGTTTGGCATGCGTACTACCGGACGAAGGAGCGCGTGCGTCTGTTGCATTCTGCATCTCTAGGACGGAACTCGGACGTTGCACAGCGGAGCTTAATCGGCCGGGCGAACCGTTATCACCACTGGCAGGATGTTTTGTCTTTCAAGGCGCAAGGAACACGAGTTTACGATTTCGGCGGCTGGTATGACGGGGACAGCGACCCAAGAAGGCTGAGTATTAACAAATTTAAAGAAGGATTTGGGGGCCAAGTTGTTCTTAACTATAACTCTCTCCAAGGGCTTACCAAGCTCGGGAAAGCCGCCGTTTGGCTCTATCTGCGAATGCGACCAAGTGGCTGAATCGATCGGTCCTCGGTTTGAACATGCTGTATCCTACGGTTTGAGCGCAAGTCGCATGAGTACCCGGTACCTTCTTCGATTCGATGATTGCTGCCCGACGATGAATTGGTCCGTCTGGAGGCAAGTAGAGGATATACTGATTCGGTTTGAGGTCAAACCTATTCTAGCGGTCATTCCGGACAACCAGGACGAGAAACTGAGAATTTGCGGTCCCAATAAAGCCTTCTGGGACGAGGTCCGTGGCTGGCAGGCCCGCGGTTGGACGATCGGACTGCATGGATATCAGCATCTTTATGAGACGCACAATGCCGGACTTATCGGAATCAACAAATTCAGTGAATTCAGCGGCCTCCCTTATGCCGAGCAACAGTCCAAACTCCGCAAGGCCTTGCAAATCTTCGAGCGCGAGCGCGTAGTTCCCGATATTTGGGTTGGTCCGGCACATTCCTTTGATAGGACAACGCTGCGGGCCCTTTGCGATCTGGGCATTCGGTGGGTGAGTGACGGCTTCTCACTTTATCCCCATCTTGATTCCTCCGGCATGGTGTGGATCCCGCAGCAGCTCTGGGGGTTCCGAAAAATGCCGTTCGGATTGTGGACCATCTGTTTTCATGTAAACCATTGGACTGGGGAGGACATTGCTCGGTTCGGTTTGGACGTGCAAGAGTTTGCCGGCAGCCTTACAGATTGTCCTTCCGCTGTTGCCGCTTACGGGAACCGGAGGAGCAATGGCGTCGATTCCATTTTTTCGCGCGTATACCGAGTTTCTGTAAAGGGTCGGAGATGGCTCCGACAGAAGGCCCTGCCGTCTTGATTTTTCTATGTTGATTGTGCACCTGATTACCGGATTGCAGCCGAACGGTGCGGAAAACCAGTTGCAGCAACTCGTCTTAGCCTCCGACAACCGTCGCTTTCGGCACGTTGTAATTTCTCTTCTGGAGGGGGGGCAGATCGCCTCTGAGTTGAAGGCAGCCGGCATCGAAGTGTACTCGCTCGGAATGAAGGGCGGATCGCCGTCTCCGGTCGGCATGGTCCGCCTCATTCGTCTTTTGCGCCGTTACAAGCCGGAGGTATTGCATTGCTGGCTCTACCATGCTTGTCTTATGGGTTTGCTTGGTGCGCAGTGGTCGAGCATTTCGCGCGTGATTTGGGGACTACGGTCCGCCAACGCGGGGCTTCGCGGTTATAGTCTGTCGACCCGAGCCGTCGTCCGGCTTTGCGCGAAGCTTTCGACACTTCCCGATGCAGTTGTTGCGAATTCTCAGACAAGCAGAACAGTACACCAAAACTGGGGCTACGACAGAGCAAGGATGCGAGTGATACCGAATGGTGTCGATATACAGCTTTTTTTTCCCGACCCCGAGGCACGAAAAGCGGTTCGAGAAGAACTAGGTCTTGGTCGCGATACGGTGCTCATCGGCTTGTTCGCACGCTATAGCCCGATGAAAGATCATGAGACTTTCTTGCGGGCGGCTGGGTTGGTACACGTGCGGTATCCGGATGTTCGTTTTCTCATGGCTGGTGAACGCATAACTGCTGATAACGAGCCGCTCTCGCGACTTGTACGGGAAAACGCGCTGCAACGAGTTGTTTATCTGCTCGGTCCTCGCCGCGACCTTCCTCGGCTTACCGCGGCATTGGAAATTTTATGCTTATCATCTTGGAGCGAGTCGTTCCCCAATGTTGTGGTCGAGGCGATGGCTTGTGCAGTGCCGTGTATTGTCACGGACGTCGGCGACACCCGGTTAATTGTAGGAGACACCGGAAGAGTCGTGCCTTCGCGTGACCCCGTGGCCTTGGCAGAGGCTATTGGAGTATTGATTGCGATGGATGCAGCGGAACGAGAGGCACTTGGCCAAAAAGCAAGGGAACGCGTACTCGCACAATTCACGCTGCAAAAAACAGTAAGCGCCTACGAGAATATCTATGAGGAATCCAGTAGAAAATGCAGTACGGAGGCTGAGAGTATGGTGGCGCGCCCGAAAGTGCCCGCTAGCTCTCTAAAATAAGGATAATAAAGTGAATATCTTGGTAACAGGCGGAGCTGGATACATTGGAGGTCATACAGCTGATGCGATAGAGAGGTCGGGTCATACGCCCGTCATCTATGACGACCTCTCCGCCGGTCATCGATGGGCAGTTGGATCGAAGACCTTGGTCGAGGCCGACCTCGCAGATAAACTTTCAATTCAACGTACCTTCAAGCAACATAACATTGAAGCAGTGATCCACTTCGCTGCACACGCCTATGTCGGTGAGTCGGTTACAGACCCGCGCAAGTACTTCCAAAATAATGTGATCAATAGCCTAAACTTTCTAGATGTAATGATGGACCTCGGTGTGAAGTACATCGTGTATTCGTCAACGTGCGCCACATACGGCATCCCCGAAAAATTGCCCATTTGCGAGGAGCATCCTCAGCGTCCGGTGAATCCCTACGGTGAAAGCAAATTATTCATTGAGCGTGTCCTCCACTGGTACGAAAGAGCCTACGGCTTGCGCTGGGTAGCTTTGCGCTACTTCAACGCTGCAGGCGCTTCTGGCCAACTCGGAGAGTGCCACGACCCGGAAACACATCTTATTCCCCTGGCAATTAACGCGGTTCTGAGTGGCGTTCCTCTGTCGGTTTTCGGGACAGATTATCCGACCGAAGATGGAACTGCTGTTCGGGACTACATCCATGTGGATGACCTTGCGTCGGCGCACCTCTTGGCGCTTGATTATCTTCTTAAGGATGGAACGAGCCGTGCTTTTAATCTGGGCACGGGCCAGGGACACTCGGTTCGCCAAGTACTTGAGATGGTGGGGCATGTCGGCAAAACGCCGGTCCCTCATGTCGCTGCTGATCGGCGTCACGGGGATCCAGCAGTGTTGGTGGCTGACAACCGGGCGGCGATTGATTCATTAGGATGGGTACCTCAACGGTCGTCGCTCCGCGAGATCGTAGAGAGTGCTTGGCTTTGGCATACAAGCTCGGTCAAACTGAAAAATACATCCAATGTGTAGTCTCGATATTCTTGATCTTGTGACGCAAGAGTGGATGGCACGTGTCGAGTGGAGTTTGAAGTGCGAATGGCGTGCGACAGCAAGGCTCTATCCACCTGCGCCTCAACTTAGCACTTTGCGCGACTGGCAATAATCATGTGTGGAATCGCTGGATTCTGGCAAACCAAACGAAGAGCTGAAGACCCGCTGGAAGTTCTAAACCGGATGGGAGCGGTGTTGGCGCATCGCGGCCCTGACGATTCTGGAACCTTTCATGATGGCGCAACTGGAATAGGTTTGGCATTTCGGCGCCTCTCTATTCTTGACCTCTCGCCCGAGGGCCACCAACCGATGTTTTCCTCCTCTGGCCGCTACGTCATCATCTTTAACGGCGAAGTCTATAACTTCGACGAGATCAGCGCTGAACTCGGAGCGCAGCAATGGAGGGGCCATTCCGATACCGAAGTTTTGTTGGCAGCGATTGAGCGCTGGGGAGTGGAATCAGCCGTAAGACGGTTCGTTGGTATGTTTGCCTTTGCTCTTTGGGACCGTCAAGAAAGTAAGCTTTATCTTGTGCGCGACCGCCTGGGTATAAAACCGCTCTATTACGGGCGCGTCGACGGAGATTTTGTATTCGCATCGGAGTTGAAAGCTGTACGCCAGTACCCAGAATTTGAGGGGCAGATTGATCACGATGCACTTGCGCTCTACCTCCGTCACAATTATGTCCCCTCACCGCATTGCATTTACAAGGACATGCAGAAATTACTCCCGGGCTGCATTCTCACGCTCGGCTCCGCTAAATCCTCTCCCCAGCTAGTTCGGTTCTGGTCAGCAAGAGACGTGGCTCAAAAAGGGCTTGAGTCAAGGCTTCATATCGGGGAGGCGGAGGCAATCGAACAGCTGCAGTATCACCTCCTTTCGGCAGTCCGCCTTCGGATGATTGCAGATGTTCCCCTTGGGGCTTTTCTTTCCGGCGGAATCGACTCCAGTACCGTTGTCGCACTCATGCAGGCCCAAAGCAGCCAACCGGTGAAGACCTTTACAATCGGTTTCCACGAAGACGGATACAATGAAGCAATCAATGCGAGGAACGTCGCAGCCCACCTGGGAACCGTTCACGCCGAGCTTTATCTGACGCCGAAAGACGCACTGAATGTTGTGCCATTGCTCCCTTCGATTTACGATGAGCCATTCTCCGATTCATCTCAGATACCCACATATCTTATTTCTAAGCTCGCTCGAGAGAGTGTAACGGTAAGTCTATCAGGCGACGGTGGGGATGAGCTGTTCGCTGGTTACGATCGTTATCTCTTAACTAAACGCATTTTGAATCTAGTGAGTGGACTTCCTAAGTTTGTTCGACGCGTTGCTGCGAAATTGTTGCAAGCGGTTCCACCGGCCGGTGTTGATCGTGCTTTTCAGCTGTTCCGACCTCTTGTAGACAAGAAGCTACGGCCGACTTCTTGGGGAGATAAAGCCCATAAACTTGCTCCTTTTCTCTTGTTAGAAAGTTCAGAAGCAATTTACTATCGGATTCTTTCCCATTGGAATAATCCTTCAAGAGTCGCCCTCAAGTCCAAGGCGCCCGAAACGGTTCTGGAATCGATTGCCAAGTCTTCCTGTTTTTCAGACATAGAAGAAGTCATGATGCTTACCGACCAGCTCAATTATTTGCCGGATGACATTCTCACAAAAGTGGACCGGGCAAGCATGGCAGTGAGCCTGGAAGCGCGGGTCCCTTTGCTGGACCATCGCGTGGTCGAGTTTGCTTGGAAGCTGCCATTGCACTTTAAGATTCGCAATGGCACCAGCAAGTGGATTTTGCGGCAAGTCTTGTATAAATATGTTCCCGCTGAGCTACTTGAGCGTCCGAAAATGGGATTCGGTGTGCCAATTGATCGCTGGCTGAGGGGACCCCTGCGAGAATGGGCCGAGGACCTGCTATCTGTGGGAAGTCTCGAACAACATGGTTTGCTCTGCGCGGAGCCAATTCGCCTAAAATGGCAGGAGCATCTCTCGGGTGTTAGGAATTGGCAATACTTGCTTTGGGATGTACTGGCTTTTCAGGCTTGGTTTAGTCACAATATGCGGGTTTGGGAGGGGCCCAAGCTTCACTGCCCTAAAGACGCAGGATTAATGCGAGCAGGGTTACGTTGAGGTCGGACGGAACTGATTAGTGTACTGTTTTCTTATGTGAGGTGAGTAGATGCCGAATTCAAATGGAAACCGGCCTTCATTGCTTAGCGGGTCTAAAGCCCGCGTCTTGATAACGGGGGGAGCGGGATTCTTTGGGTCACACCTAGCGGAAGCCCTGCTGAAAAAGAGCCATGATGTTTTCATCCTCGATGACCTGTCGACAGGGAGCATAGAGAACATTCGTCATTTGAAGGCCAACAGCGGTTTACAATATTGGATCGATTCCGTCAAAAATAAATCTCTGCTCGCCGAACTGGTAGATGAATGTGACATCATCATCCATTTGGCAGCAGCCGTTGGCGTGCGCTTGATTGTGGATAGTCCTGTGCACACCATCGAAACGAACGTTAACGGGACCGAAATCGTCCTGAAAGCCGCGAGCAAAAAGAAGAAGCTCGTGTTCGTTGCCTCCACTTCGGAAGTGTATGGGAAGAGTGCGCAGGTGCCCTTCCGCGAGGATGACGATCTAGTCTTGGGAGCGACCACCAAGGGGCGCTGGAGCTATGCCGCCTCGAAGGCTCTGGACGAGTTCCTGGCGCTGGCCTACTGGAAGGAAAAAAGACTTCCCGTTATTGTCGGACGCTTCTTCAACATCATAGGGCCTCGGCAGTCGGGGCGGTACGGCATGGTACTTCCAACCTTTGTCTCGCAAGCGATGGCGGGTGACGACGTGACAGTCTTTGGCACCGGCGAACAGTCACGCTGCTTTTGTTATGTCGGCGATGCCGTCCAAGCTGTCTTAAAACTGCTGGAAAAGCCAGAGGCCGTGGGAGAAGTCTTCAACATCGGAAGTGATCGAGAGATTTCTATCGAAAACTTGGCTCAGTTGGTCATCGAGCGGCTCGGTAGCCAGTCTAGGATCCGCCACATCCCCTACGAAAAGGCTTACGAAGACGGGTTTGAAGACATGCCGCGGCGGAAGCCATCCCTGGAAAAGATTCAGGGCTTGACTGGATGGTCCCCAGTGATCCCGCTCGATACTTGCATCGACCTGGTTGCTCGCCATTTTGAAGAAAAAGCGAGCAGACTGGTCGGCAAACCCTTGATACCGCAATCCAGCTTCGCCGTCGGTTCCTGAGAGGGCACGCGACACTCCTTTAATGCTTTCTTTGGACACGCTGACAGGCTCTTCCCGCGTGGTTCCGTAGAGTGCGATTCTATAGGTATACATCTGAGCAGTTGCCGTGCGTTTGCAGTGGCTACTAAATCTGTTCTCATCTCGACTTAGGCAATACCTTGGCAAGGGTTTCCCGTCTTTATTCTCGTCTGTTGAAGAAGAGTCCTAAGCATGGGTTACTTGGCGCAGCCGATGTCTTCTTGCCTATGCCATCCAGCCATTCTTGGTTCAACGGGTGCTTCACGGCCCCCACTTTGAACTAAACCGATTGCTTTCTCCGTCAGATTTCAAGGGTAGAAGGGGCTGCACGCTACCTCAAAGATATGGTAGCTCGGCCCACTTGGAGCTTAGGCCCGTTCAGATATCAGTTGGCCGGGGCTAGGGTGATCACGCCCGGCTAGAGTGTTCAAATCTCGCGAAACGAATCTGGACAAGAAGGGTGGTTTAGAGATACGCAACTTCCGGTCAAGATGGATAAAAGAGCGTTTGAGAAACACGGTAAGATTTGGCTTTCAGGTAGGGGGCTCGAAGGGAGTCTGACTGGTATCTCTTATTCAAAGCAATAAGCACGAAGGAGAGCCACTGAAGCTTGCACGCGAGAAATATTATGTTGCGCGGTCGACTTAATTGATGGCAGAGTACACAGCTTAGGCGAAAGCCTTGCACCTGAGGGAATAATGAAAATAAATCGAGGGCTGAGGGAGCAGTCTCACTTTCAGTCGCCATCTTTTTACACTGCGAGCCCGTGGTGCAACTCAGCATGGAAACGCTGGTACGACATTTTCGGAGCCATATTGCTTCTGATTGTATTTCTGCCGCTGATGATTGTTGTTGCGCTAGGAGTAAAATTCACCTCAAGAGGGCCTATATTCTTCCGCCAGCGCCGTCCGGGGAAAAACGGCCGCGAGTTTTCTATCCTGAAGTTCAGGACGATGAAAGCCGGCAGTTGCCACGCAGGTCCGGTGTTGACGCAAGCTGCAGACCCGAGGGTCACCTGGTTTGGGAGACATATGCGAAAATGGAAGCTGGACGAACTACCGCAACTTTTCAATGTTCTGCGCGGTGATATGAGTTTTGTCGGCCCTCGCCCCCAACCCACGAGACTTTGGAAGGAACCCTCGATTCAGGAAGAAGCGTTGTGTATCCTCTCCGTCCGCCCCGGGATCACAAGCCATGCAACTTTGAATTTTAGAAACGAAGAGGAATTACTAGCGCCTTTGTCATCGAAAGAGCTGGAAGAAGTTTATACGACGGCTATCATGCCTTTGAAGCTGAAAATGGATATCGAGTATCTGCAAAGCGCAAACTTAACCAGCGACTTGGGCATAGTCTTCAAGACCATGTTCCGGATATTCAGTCGACAAGAGGAGAATAACGAGATACTGATAAGAGGAAGTATGCCTATCCTGGAGCAGAGAAAGTATCAACCTGTCGTCGAACAATCGGATTAGGAGTCCGAACCTTCTCACCCGCGAAAACACGCATATCTTACCGGACAAAATCGATCCCCGTTCCAACTCTGGTTGCGTCTACCTATCTTCTTGCATGATTTATTCGATGACCGGAGAAACTCGCCGTCCCTAATGCCACGACACCGGGCGAAGCACTATCTGGACGCTCATCACCATCAGTTCGTCGGACAGCATACTCCTCAAGAGTTACGCCATGACGCGCTGACGCATCGGCAGACCTCTAGGCCACGTGTCAATGGATCGTATTTCGAAGGGAAAAGCCGCCTGTTGAAACAGTTGCTTCTTCGCTGACCAAGTCAATTGCCGCGGTAACAGTGCTTCTTTTTGGTATGATTTCAAGCCTCACTATATGAAAGGCACTGATCTTGGATAAAGATAGCACCATGACCAAAAGCGATTTCTTCCAATGCGCCCTAAGCTTCTCTTACTGATCACCGAGGATCGGTTCTTGTGGTCTCATCGACTGCCTATTGCGCGAGCTGCTCTACAAGACGGTTATGAAGTGATCATCGCAACTCGTGTCAACGGAGACGCCCAAAGAATCCTCGACGAGGGCTTTCGACTGTTTCCCTTACACCTTGCCCGCGAAAGCTATTCCTTGATTAACGAGTTCCGCGCGATTCGTGAACTAAGGCAACTTTATCGCACTGAACGCCCCGATATTGTTCATCATGTTGCCTTGAAGCCCGTTCTTTACGGTTCGATCGCGGCTCTCGGCAGGAATGGAATGCAGGTGATTAATGCTTTGACCGGATTGGGCTACTTGGCCACATCTTCCTCGCTAAGAGCGAGGGCTTTGAGAGTCCCGATTTGGAACGCCTTGAGATTTCTCCTGAATCGGCCGAATCATCAGGTGCTGTTACAAAATCAGGAAGACACGCGATTGCTAGTCTCAAGACTGAAAGTATCTCCCGAAAAGATTACCGTTATTCAAGGATCCGGCGTCAATATGGATCTCTTTCAACCTTCACCTGAGCCTGTTGGCATTCCAATCGTCCTCCTCGCCTCCCGTATGCTCTGGATTAAGGGAATTACGGAATTTGTTGAAGCTGCTAATTTGCTAAAGAGAAAGGGAATCACTGCTCGATTTGTCCTCGCCGGGGATAGCGATCCCAACAGTCCCTCAGCCATCCCCCGCCAACAGCTCCTGAATTGGCAGATTTCCGGCGCAGTGGAGTGGTGGGGCCACCAGCAGGAGATGTCCGAGATATTCAGACAGGTGAATGTAGTGTGTCTGCCTTCCCAAGGGGGAGAGGGTGTGCCAAAAGTCTTAATCGAAGCGGCGGCCAGTGGGCGCGCCATAGTGACCACTGACGTGCCCGGTTGCCGGGACATTGTTCGGCAAGGAGTTAATGGAATGTTGGTCCCGTCAAGAAATACGGCTGCCCTGGCCGAGACCATCGCTGATTTACTGAAAAATCCTGCAATGCGCCTGGAGATGGCTAACCGTGGCCGAGAAATTGCTGTCAGTGAGTTTTCCGAAGATGTGGTTGTTAACCAAACCTTGGCGCTATATCGGGAATTGCTGAGGTCGAATTCACAACCTGTCTCGGCGATTCCCGGAACCAAAAACGAACTCTAGGGTCAGAATTCTACCTCTGCCAGCTATAACACGCCTTCTAGTTTTGGGTCTTGCTCTATCAAAGTGCAGCGCTCACTGATCACATGCAGAGGTTGCGATCATTCTGTGCCGAGAGACCCGTCTTCCCTCACGCCCTGCGAATCGGATCCGCTCCCCGATACCATGCCACGAAAGCTTTCAGACCTTGTTCAAGCTGCGTAGCAGGTCGGTAGCCGAGTAGGCTGCGAGCTTTGCCAATGTCGGCCCAGGTGAGAGGAACATCTCCAGGTTGAGATGGTTTCCTATCCAGGACAGCCTCACGGCCGGAGACTTGCTCGAGCTTAAAGATAAGTTCTGTGAGTTTCACGGGATGGGAATTGCCGAGATTGAAAACTTCGAATGGCGAGCCTCCATTTGTAGGGGGGCGATAATCCATAGCGGCAATCACACCTGCAACGATGTCATTCACGTAGGTATAGTCTCGCCCGCTGGAGCCATCGCCAAAAAAAGGGATTGGCTTGCCCGCTTCGAGCAATCCAAGAAACTTGTGGATAGCCAAGTCAGGGCGCTGTCGGGGTCCATAAACCGTGAAGAAGCGGAGACACACGGTCTGGAGTCCATATAGGTGAGCGTAGGTGTAACACATCATCTCCCCGGCTAGTTTTGTAGCCGCATATGGCGAGATCGGCCTTAGCTCACCCTGATCCTCCGAAAAAGGTGACCTGCTCGAAGCACCATAAACTGAACTTGAGGACCCGAAAATAAATTGTGGTACTCCCAACACTCTGCAGATCTCTAGTAGATTCATCGTGCCTGCTATGTTGACGCGCTCGTACAGGCGTGGTTGTTCAATGGAGGGTCTGACACCCGCGCGCGCCGCTAGATGAATCAAAGCATCTGGCCTTGCGGTGCCGATCGCCTCTGTCATCCCTTCGATATCGCAAATGTCTCGACAGACAAAATCGAAATCTCCGGCCCTTCGAATATCCTCTAGATTTGCTCGTTTCCATGTCTGCGAATAAAAGTCATCCAGGTTGTCGACAACCGTGAGCTGCACTCCGCGGCGTAGCAGTTCTTCCGCCAGATGTGAGCCAATGAAGCCGGCGCCGCCGGTGAGTACAACTCTCTTGGCATTGCAGTTCATCGCCGCCGCTTCACCTGTCATCCCCCCAGACGAGCTAGTGAGCATAACAGTGACGGTCCTCAGGGAAAAGTAGATGCCAGCACGTGAACTAAGACGAATCCCCTAGGATCAAGAAGAACACTTATGGTGAAAGAAAATTTCTATGAACTCTTGGGAAGTGTGAGCATGTGACACTCATGAGCGTGAGCGGCTCAAAACTTCGCCTGTCACCAAATTGTCACTAAACTCGGCGCAAAAAGAACCAAAATCACGCAACTCCAGAAAACTGGAACTTCCGCTATCTGACGGCCGGCAAAGGGATTTAATTTAATTTTCTGTCAGATAGCGAACATGCGATTTCAGCTTTCAAGACCGCCGGTTTCAACCGACTTTATAGATCTGCAGTAATACCAGGTCACAATGACAGCAATCCGGAGCGTCTATAAAGGGTATCTAGAGACGCCCTCGATGCACCCTTCGGTGACAGACAACGCAAAGCGTAATCAAGTTGTTCATCACATCGCCACTCAGTTGACCCCTGGGTTTCATGTGATGGACCTGCAAGTCTTTCATGGAACCGCACTCTTGGCAGCGCCAACCATCTCGCTCCAACACTCGCCTTCGAAGGATGATGTAATCTTCGGGATCTAATCTCAGCCGTGGTCGTTTGCGGCGTGGATCTATCGGGTTCTCTGAATTCTGCATAATCAATTCTATGAGTGAGTGTCTCCAAGGTTAGCGCCGGCCAAAAAATCAGCGCAGATCATCTCCAGGCAGTAACCCCTCGACTTATCGGTTCCGAGCATCAAGCCAGCAGTTTCGATGGCTTTCTCGACCACTGGTAACTGGCTCTTATAGAGCTTGAAATAGACAATCTCCCACGCCTCCGTATCTTTCCCAATAAGATGCCGTTCTACCTCTACCTTAAACCCGGTGGTCTCAATGGGTCGACGCAACACTCAGCTCGAACCCACCTTGCACTGAAAACAAGAGCTAAAAATCGCCCGCGAGGTTAGATCAGTCGGAACGCTACCCTGGCTAGGTTTTGACCGAGTACAGCCAAACAGGTCGGTTCTCCAGGGGAAGTATTGTCGGATCAACTGATTAGATGGTGTTGCGTCGACCGTCTGAGCCGGCACCCTCTTTCGGAAGCTCCTTTGCTTTGTGCAACCAGGTTGCACAATCGAATTTTTCTAGATCTTTTCGCACTACTTTGACAAGTTCCACTGCCTTGCTCCAGCCTACTTCCCGAAGTTGCTGCTTCGGGACCTGCTTCAGGTTCTCGTGTATCGCCATAAGGTAATAGGCCTTGCGGCGCGATTCAGGGAAACGCTTCGCTAGGAATTCGTCAAACGAGTTCAGCCTTTCCAATCTCCAGTATTGCTTTGCCCGCACCTCGCACAGGTATTCCCCCAACTCGACAAACCGCGCATCCTTCTCTTGCTCTTTAGCTTTCTCCCAGCTCAAGATCTCATCGATCTTTCCGAGAACGAACACCGCCCTTCGTCGGTCGAGTTCCGGTGCCACGGCAGGCCGTCCGTTAATCCACAAGCTCGTCAAGCCAGTCAAGATCGCTCGCTCCTGCTTTGCGCACGAGATTCGTGTCGATCAACGGCTGGTTGTTCAGACAAAGCCCGAGATGTGGGCAGCTCACGCAGCCGTTTTGGGGGAAGCGGATACCGCTGTGCGGAACAAACTGAGCCGCTTCGATCTGGCCGGCCGTCGTCTCCACCAGGCGCCCGAATTCCTCACGCTGCTCTTCCGAGATCGACGCTCTCAAATATTGAATTTCGGGAGCATGCTTCCGGACGAAAACGACCAGTGCCACTTCCGGAATTCCACTGATCCAGGAATAACAGATGAGTTGCGGGTCGAGCGAAAGCAATCCTTCGGGCTCCACTGAGTAGCGGCTGGTTGTTGTCTTCCAGTCGATCACGCAGTGCTGGCCATCGACCTCCCCGAGGGCATCCAGATAGGCAACGAATTCGCCTCCTCCCGGCAGTGTCCGAAGCATTTTGGTTTGTAGATTCTTCTTCGGACTGCGAATCCGTATGCGATTGTCACGCGCAAAGGTTTCGAGTAGATGGACCCCTTGGTGGAAGAGGCGATCCCAGGACTCTCCTTTGCGGTATTCTTCCCATTCTTTGAAAAGCACTGCAGCGCAGTCCTCTTGACAAAAATAAGCACCCAGAGCTTTTTCAAAGCAGCGGCCAAAGACCATCGCTGCCCGGGTCTCTTTCTCCCGCCACCCATCCAAATAACGGTAGCGGTAGCTGCGAGGGCAGCGAAGATACTGGCTAATCTGCGTGTAGCTATAGACCATTACTCCCTCCCTGCCCATCGGTGTGGGCCAGTGATGTGCAATCGAGTGCCTCCCAGTCAGCTTCGGGGGCGAAGGCATCGAGGTTTTGGTAAGAGCGTCCGTTAAGAGTTGTATAAGAGGTCCGGATGACCCCGCGAAGTTTGCAGAGCGCTTTTTTTTCATCGACCTGGTCATCCTTGAGGAGCTGTGTGTCGTAGCCAAAATCTCGCAGAAACCAGTTGAGTTTCCATAGAGCTCTTTCGTTGCAGTACAACCGTCCGGAGAAGAGCCGGGTTTCGAAAGCTTTGGGCTCCAAAACCACAAATCGGATCTCTACGAATGGCTTCTGGGGATGCCATCGGTAGTGAGCCCTGTCCACGCGAACAAGAAATAATCCCGGCCCCCAGTTGGATCGCTTGCTGAGATACGAAGGGAGCCTCGAACGCGCCTCGACCGGACTCTTATCCAGCTCGAACGGCTACAGCGGATGCGGCTCGGCCAAGCGGTCCCGCCTCCAATCAAAGTTGATATCGCCACGTAGCTACTACAACGGATAGCAAATGAGTTGGCAGGCCGCGCTCAAGTGTCGTCTCAATGGGGTGCTTTGACTGCTGCAATGCGATAAGCCGCGGCCGCGCGGGCAGTTGCTTTGCATGTGAAACTGCAAAACGAATTCGGTCAAATCATTCACACTAAAGGTGTTAGCCAAACGACGTGTGATTCAACTTGGCTTCCGCCATCCTCCTCCTGAGGCATTTATGAGATGGGTTAAACCCATGGCCTTCCACCCTCCTCTCGATTACCATAGACGCAGATGTCCCTCGTGTCGTTTATAGCCCGTAAGGGAGTTGTATGCCCAATGGACGGACTCAGATGAATCAAGCAACCCCCGCTAAGGAAAGCATCACGGTCATTGGAGAGCGCAACGGGCTGCAGTTGGCTATCAAGCACACTATTGCTCGAGGCCTGGGAAAGATTATTTCGCGCCCGGATTCACCAGACTTGATTGACGGCATCGTGATCGAGCCCCTGCAAGTTCATCCCGACGATCGAGGATTCTTCGCCGAGTTGGCGCGCCTCGGCTCGGAAGGTATAGCGGCCCGCATGATGGCCGACGGCCGGCGGCAGATCCAAGTATCTACGACGCTGACCTATCCCGGAACGATCAAGGCCATCCACTATCATTACGAACAGACGGATTTGTGGGCGCCGATCGCGGGGATGTTGCAAGTTTTCTTATGCGACATGCGCCGAAGCTCGAAAACGTTCGGTTTGATCAATACGCTCTATGTCGGCCAGCTCCAGCCATGGGAAATTCTAATTCCGCCTGGAATTGGTCACGGATACAAAGTCCTTGGCACCCAACCTGCGCAATTGGTTTACCTCACCGACCGCTATTACAACCCGAAGGACGAGGGCCGGCTCCCGTACGATCATCCGGATGTCGGATACGATTGGGAAACTCAAGACAAATAGGACCAGCATGCGAGTCTTACTAATCGGCGCCACCGGCCTGCTTGGAAGGGTCCTGCTGCAGGAATGGGACGAAAACAATCTGACCGGCGTAGGGTCGCGCGATGTCGACATTCAAGACGAATCGCAATTGCGTTCGCTCTTCGAGCGATGCCGGCCAGAATGGACGATCCTGGCTGCGGCGTACACAGACGTGGATGGCTGCGAAAAGGATCCGGAGCGCGCCCACCAAGTGAACTGCGCCGGTGCAATCAATGTCGCGCGTGCCGCGCGTGATGCTCGGTCGAAGCTACTGTTCGTGAGCACCGACTACGTTTTTGACGGCGCAAAGGGCACCCCCTACGAGCCTGAGGATGCAGTCTGCCCCATCAATGTCTACGGTCGTTCAAAAGCAGAGGCCGAGAAGGGAGTTCGCGAAATTCTTCCGAGCTGCTGTATTCTTAGGACCTCCTGGCTGTTCGGGGCGGTTGGTCGCTGCTTTCCGAACACCATTCTCGAACTGGCCCGGGGTCAAAAGAAGCTGCGTGTGGTCGCCGACCAGATCGGCTGTCCAACATTTAATCGTGATTTGGCGCGCGTGATCATCCAACTCGTTCGTGCAAATGCACGCGGGACCACTCATGCAAGCAGTCCGGGGGAATGCAGTTGGTGCGACTTTGCGCGCGAACTCTTGTGCGCCGGGGGTTTCACTGAAGTGGCCGTCGAAGCGGTCCGCACCGAGGATGTGCCCCGGCCTGCTCGTCGGCCAAGATATTCCGTACTTTCAACGGCAAGTCTGGAACACTACGGAATTCGCATGCGGCCGTGGCGCGAAACTCTTGGTGATTACTTTGCTGACCGTCTCAGGACCTCAGACGGCCGCCAGCGAATTGCTCCCGAGACTGCCACCGCTGGCCCGCTACGCGCAAAATCAGGGGAGGCTCAATGAAAGGTATCGTCCTTGCCGGCGGAACCGGATCCCGGCTTCATCCGCTGACCCGCGTTACGAACAAGCATCTTCTCCCGATTTACAACAAGCCGATGATCTACTATCCGCTGCAGACGCTGGTGGATGCCGGAATAGACGACATCTTGATCGTAACCGGCGGAAGCAGCGCGGGGGACTTCTTGCGCCTGCTGCGGAACGGCA
>Ga0307479_10000472_pt1 | contig 35826 bp, 34 predicted proteins | sample atmos_gasesECM4C_FD_203743 | JGI IMG/M metagenome (GOLD analysis project Ga0307479, IMG submission 203743) | Hardwood forest soil microbial communities from Morgan-Monroe State Forest, Indiana, United States - atmos_gasesECM4C_515 | ecosystem: Environmental > Terrestrial > Soil > Temperate...
TACCGATCAGGTGGCCCGGTATGCCGACATGTTCTCCGCGATGGGAACTGAACCGCGGCTGCGGATCATGCAACTGCTGCTCTCGGCGCACCCGGAGGGTTTGGTGGTCGGGGAAATCCAGGGAGACCTCGACATCCCCAATTCCACGCTCTCCCACCATCTGGACAAGTTGAGGAACGAAGGTCTGGTGAACGTTCGCCGCGAGAGCACGTTTCTGCGCTATACGGCGAACACCGAGGCTCTGCAGGAAATCCTGCGTTTCCTTTACTCCGAGTGCTGCACGCGCAACCAGGCACTGCGGCCGGAAGAGATCGTGCAAATCTGCAAATAGGGAGATGTAAGCATGAGCACTACGGACATCAAGAAGGCTGTCAAGGAACAGTATGGACAGGCCGCCCTCCGGGTCACGACCGGGGGGAGTTCTTGTTGTGGGAGAACAGCTGGCAAGGGGTGCGCCGATCCGATTACGTCGAACCTCTACGAGGCGGGGCAGGTCGGTCAGATTCCGGAGGAAGCTTTGCTGGCTTCGCTAGGTTGCGGCAACCCGACGGCCCTCGCCGAGTTGAAGCCGGGGGAAGTGGTGCTCGATCTCGGATCGGGAGGCGGGATCGACGTTCTGCTTTCCGCCAGGCGCGTGGGGCCGACAGGGAAAGCATATGGCCTCGATATGACCGACGAAATGCTGGCTCTGGCCAACGAGAACCAACGTAAGGCTGGGGCGGAGAACGTTGAGTTTCTGCGCGGCGAAATAGAGAGCATCCCGCTGCCCGACAACTCGGTGGACGTCATCATTTCAAACTGCGTGATCAACCTTTCGGCAGACAAGGACCGGGTGCTCCAGGAAGCTTTTCGAGTACTCAAGCCCGGAGGGCGGTTTGCCGTGTCCGACGTAGTGACGCGCGGGGAAATTCTTCCGGAGATTCGCCAGAGCCTCCTGCTTTGGGTCGGATGCGTGGCTGGGGCGCTCGACGAAACGGAGTATCGATCTAAGCTCGCGGCGGCGGGATTTGATCAAGTGGACGTCGAGCCCACCCGGATCTACCGCGCGCAGGACGCGCGGGACTTTCTTCCCGAAGATATGAACGTCGACGCGATCGCGCCGCACGTGGACGGGAAGATCATGAGCGCGTTTGTGCGAGCCGTAAAACCAGTCGGCATGACGCAGCCTTGCTGCGGGCCAACCTGCTGTCCGCCAGTCAGCGCTGCGAAGAGATGAACATGAAAGGACGCTACAACGTTCTTTTCTTATGCACCGGGAATTCCGCCCGCTCCATCATGGCGGAGGCGAGCCTGAACCACAAGGGCAAGCACACCTTCACCGCGTACAGCGCGGGCAGTCATCCGACGGGTATCGTGCGTCCGGAGGCGCTGAAGCAGATCGAACTTGCGCACATGCGTACAGACGGCCTGCGCAGTAAGAGTTGGGACGAATTTGCCAAGCCCGGTGCGCCGGACCTGCACTTCGTATTCACCGTCTGTGACCGGGCCGCGCAGGAAGTTTGTCCTTTGTGGCCTGGTCAGCCCATGACCGCCCATTGGGGTGTTCCCGATCCGGCGGCAGTTCAGGGCACGGGGGAAGACATCGCCCGAGCGTTCCGCGATGCGTTCGTCGCTCTTGACCGCCGGATCAGCTTGTTCCTCAGCCTGCCGCTTTCGACACTGGACAAGCTTGCCCTCCAGCGAGAAATCGATCGCATCGGCCAGAAATAAAGGCAAGGAAGCAGTCGGCTTGGGCGGCGGTTAATCTTTAGAAGCGAATTCCAGGAACAATTTGGAGAGCTTCGTGATTTTGTCTTTCTGCGAAAAGCCGTTTTGCACGCTGAGATCTTCTTCAAAGCTTATTTCAACCTTGATGTAATCACACTTCTTGAAGACGTAACGCGTTTGACCCCTCCAATTCATCCCTCCGTCCAAGGTGAAATAGCGCTCCGCGTCCTGACGCGTCGTGCCCACTTTCAAACGTCCAGAATCTTCAAGGGCCTGGGCGATCTGGCCGCACGCCGAGCAACCAGTTGAAGATTGGGCAGGCAGGATAGGGGCAACGCTAGCGCTAATTAGCAACAGGACGATTGCCAACTTCCGCATAACTAATCCTCTCGTGGTTCAACCCATAGCGGGCCGATTGCGTTAGGGCGCTTTGTTGGTGCAGCTGTATTTCCTGAGGATCAAGTCGACCCTTTCAGGAGCGAGCTCAAGTTACGGATATCTTCCGGCGCTACATCTCCAAAGACAACGTAACGCAACCCACCCTGAGTCCAGGTGTCCACATTGAACGTGCTTTCCTTCGACACATTCGATGTGTCCCTCAAACCCACAAGGTTTTCCGGGAAGAGGAACACCGAAATCTGGTGCTTGCGGATCTGGTAGATGAGGTGGGCACCAGGGACTTGGCCCAGGTAGGTGACGCGACCTCCCAGCAGGGTGAAGTCGGTGTTCTGCAACTCGGGGAGGTTAAAGGCGAAGGGAATCTTGCCCTGAAACCAGGGCTTGACCGTGTGGCGATCGGAGGAGACCACGTCCACCGGATTCGCACTGGCCAGCGTGGAGACGTGGAGGTCGGCGAGTTCGCTGTAGAACTGCTGCTGCCGGAGATTCTGTTTCTCGAGGTACGTGCCAAGGATCCCTGCCACCACGACGACCGCCAGGGTTGCGGTAGCCAGCGCCCATCCCACATTCCAGGTCCGGGTAGGCTTTCCGGCGATCTTGTTCTGTATCAGGTTGCGGAATTCAGGTCTCGGGGCGAACCGCATGCCAGCGGTCTTGATGGCGCGCTTGAATTGCATGCGCGCCAGCGCATCGGCGGCGCAAGCCGGGCAGGTACGCAAGTGGGCATCGAGGGAGCGCATGGGCTCGCTGGGCAGTTCGCCATCGAGGTACGCGTCGAGTTGTGCTCGCCATTGTTCGCAGGCCATCGATGGTTCCTTCAGGGTATCCTTAATTTCTGCTGCACGTTGGCCCGCAACGTTGCGCGGGCGCGTGACAACCGCGACATGACTGTGCCGATGGGCACACCCACGGTGTCGGCGATTTCCTGGTACGACATTTCCTCCACCTCGCACAACAGAAGGACCTCGCGAAACTGCACCGGCAATTCTTCGATGGCCGCTTGCAACAGGTTCTGGTGATCGCGGTCGATCAGAAGCGCTTCCTGTGTGGGCTCGTCGGCGGCTACTGTGGCCCCAGGTCCATCTTCACTCTCATCGAGCGGCACCATCATGGTGGCCTTCAGACCCGTGCGCGAGGTGAGGAAGGTGTTGCGCAGAATCCGATACATCCAGGCGCGGAAGTTGGTGCCAGGCTGGAACGATCCGAACCCGCGCAACGCCTTGACGTAGGTTTCCTGCACCAGATCCTCCGCTTCTTCGCGGTTCTGCGCGAGCCAGTGGGCAAAGTTGTAGAGCTGTGCGAAGAGCGGCATCGCCAGTTCTTCGAACGTCCCAGGCTGTGGGGGATCGACCGGCACGCACACTAGAGTAAACCGGCCGAGGCGCGGATTTATTCCATTGCTGGCAAATATTTAGCGCGGTTTTTCACAGGTGGATAACGGCCCATCGGAGAGTCGGAGCAGCGGCCAGACCGCAGGTTGGAGAGGCCGAGGTAATTCAGTGCCGGCGCGGGCGCATTCGCACCCGCGCCACAGGCTGCTACTCCGCTTTGTCGTAAACGTAACGAATGATGACGGGCGTGTTCAGGCGTTTGCTCTCGAGTGTGACCGTGTCCGACAGTTGCTGTTTCCCGTCGCCCGACAGCTCATACGCGTGCGAGATCTTCTCGCCGTTGGGGCCCTTTTCTTCCGTGATTAGCGTTTGACGCTCCCAGCGCGCTTTGACCTGGGTCTGGGGGCTGTCTTTCTTGGGCTTCTCCAGCTTGCGTCCATCGGTGAACAGGGCGCGGACGTGACTCTCATCGTCAGTCAGGTCGGTCTCCGGTCCTTTTTGCGCCACGGTTACTTGATCGGGGCCTCGAACAATATCGTACAGGCGGGCGTGCTGCTCCTCCGAGCCGGCGCCACGACCCGTTCCTCCACCCATGGGGCCGCCCATTCCGGGGATGCCCATGCCACCACCCATGGGGCCGCCCATCCCACCACCGCCCATCCCGCCGTGGCGTCCCATGCCGCCGGGAGCTCCGTTCTGGTCACGCTCCTGCATGGCAGACCGAAGCTTTTCGCGTGGCTCGTCGCTCTGATCGCGATTCAACGTCCAGGTTCCGTTCAGCGCTGGTTTCTGGTCATCCGCGGTCTCGGCAGGGGACGCCGTGTTTTTCGCGGCATCCGACGACTGTCCGGCGCCGTAGGTCACCGCGGCGAACAGTGTCAGCCCGAAGGCCACAGCCACACGCGTCCAGAAAGAGCGTGCCACGGTGGCGTTCTTCATCTTCCAGTTCGATGGCATGGTGTTGATCTCCGTCTGCTAAGCCTGGGTTGGACACAACGGCGCGACTTCCAGTCGACGACAGGCGCAACCGCGTGTACACACAAAATTCTACGCCGCTCGCGACCCGTACCTGCTGGGATGGGAACGCGGGCCGCGGGGATGTCTGGAAGAAGTCGAGAGTCGGTAAAGATTTGTAAATGCTAGGGATGGAAAACTGAGGAGAGCTCGCGCTTCGGCGTTACTGCCCGGCCCGGACTGGGGATATCAGCAGACGGCCGGAGGTTTTCTTTTTCGCGTCCTTATCGTGCTGGAACACGAGGTCCAAACCTTCTTCAGCGGCGCTGGGGGCTTGGGCCAGTAGGTCGGCTAATGAGCGGTAGGCTCGGCTGACTTCCTGGTTGTCCTGCGCAGACACCGGTGCGCCTTTGTCAATCGCGGGCGCAATCAGTTGGTAGTTGTTCGGAATTTTCCAGACGATCTTGCAGTTCGTGACCTTCTCGATTTCTTCTTCCGTGAAGCCGGGAATCTTCTTGTACCGGTTCATCACCAGGCGCAGCCGATTGCGCGAGGTCCCCTCTTCCAAGAACAAGCGAATGCGGCCCGCACTCCACAGAGAAACCACGTCGGTCTGGGCGACCATCAGCACCGCATTCGAAAGATCGGAAAGCATGCGGGTCGTCTGGTCCATGCGACCCGAGCAGTCGACGATCACGAAGCGGTAGTGGCTGACCAGCAGATCGAATAAGCGTGCCAGTTCCGCGGGAGCCGGCGCGGCTGTGTACGGTTGCTGCGGGCCCGCCAGCAAATGAAGGCCATCCTTGGTCGAGGTCATCAGCCCTTCGAGCAGAGAGGCGTCCATGCGGTGCAGATTCTGCAGGGCGTCCATCACGCTGAAGCTGGGACGCGCGTTCAGGTGCAGGGCGGCGTGACCGATGGGAGAGAAATCAACCAGGATGGTCTGCCCATGATTCCTCTGCAATGCGACGGCAACGTTGACCGCCAGCGTAGTAGCCCCGCTGCCGCCCTTGGCATTAACGACGCTGAAAACCCGGGCTTTGCCAGTTGTGCGCGTTTTACTGCGTGCCGAAGAGAAGCGGGTAAAGGCTTCGAGCAGCCCGTCGGCGCCGGTCAGGCGATCCACAAATTCTCCCGCTCCGGCGCGCATCGCGCCCACGATGGCGGTGGGGTTTCTCAGTTCTCCGACGGCAAAGATGGCAATGTCGTTGGTGGTGGTGCGAATCAGTTCAATGGCGTGAATGGCCCGCTGGGGATCGTCATTGCTCACGTCCACCAATACGATCTCGGCGTGCTGGTCCTGGATCTGGCGCACCACGGGGTCGGTGGCGCTGATGGGAAACCCCACATTACTGAACACGATGCGAGCTACGTGGGTGCCTTCCAGGCGGTTCTGGAGTACGACCAACTGCTCGCGGTCCTCCGTCAGGAGGGCAACGGCAATGCCATGCATGACTTGGTTCTCGCTAAAATTCTTCGGCGATTGCATGGTATGAGGGAACGATCCTCCGGGCCAAATGACTTCCGTAACTCGCGCTTACGCGTTTGAGTAACACGAGCCTTAATTCTACTAGATCGTTCCACTTGCGACGAAACCGGTGGGACAACTTCGGCCCTGACGAGTTTCGAACTCGGACATTCTACGCGAAAATTTTGTTACTTGAAAAGGTCCGCATCGCCCAAACCGGGCTAGTCGTGCGGCAATTGGGGGAATTGCGAGATCCCTGCCCTTGGGGATCGGAAGTTAGGACACGGGTCGACGAAACATCGAAGACGCCCCGACAGGCTCGTCATGCGTTCCGTGACCGTGCAAGGCCGAGATGCGACTGAAGGAATCGGAGGCCGCTGACGTCGACGGCGGCTCGGTCAAATACTCGTAGCCCGCAAAGTAAACTGCGACCCCGAGTTTGGTTCCGACGGATGGCTGGATGACCCGCAGCACCGTGCCCTGGCAGCGCACGCGCATGCTTTCCCCCAGCGTAATTTCCGAGGGCATCAGCAGGGTCAGTTCGACGGCCTCACCGAGTCCTAACGGAAAATCGGTGTAGAAGAACGTGCCGCGCGCACTGAGGTCCTGAGTGAACCCGCAGGCTTCGTGCTGACTGCCAGCGAGCTTGACGGAGACGGGCACATGAAAGTCAAACCTTTGACCAACACGGCGTTCGAGGCGGACAGGTTCCGTGGTCATGGCTTCCTCGCTTGGGCACGAGTAACTCCCGGCTGGGGGGTGACCAGGACGAACTACTAACTGTACTCCGGCTCGCAACTCCTTGGGAAGTAACCAGTTGGTGACCGTGCTCGCGGGTGTGGAAAAAGTAGGCCAATTCCCGGCCCTGAAACGCTCGATCCAGAGAAGTGCGGCTTTCCACCTTAAGAAATGCCGTTCGTCACTATGTCTTGTGACACCCCACCCCGTGACCCCAATCACAGCCTGAGGAACCCAAAAGCGAAAGAATCAATGTTGTCAGGCTCAGGCCCACGGTTGGCAACGCGCGCCTAGCCCTCCCCGACATTACACGCACCCGGAGCTTCTATGCCCGTCACCAAACAGCAGGCTCTGGATTATCACGCTGGCGAACGCCCCGGAAAAATCGAAGTCACCCCCTCCAAGCCGTGCCAGGACCCAACGCGACTTGAGTCTCGCCTACACGCCGGGAGTGGCGGCGCCCTGCCTGGAGATCGAGAAGAAGCCCCACCACGCGTTTCAGTACACGGCGCGCGGAAACCTGGTGGCTGTGGTCAGCAATGGCACCGCGGGGCTGGGACTTGGTGACATTGGCGCCCTGGCGGGCAAGCCGGTCATGAAGGCAAGGGCGTGCTGTTCAAGCGCTTCGCCGACGTGGATGTGTTCGATCTCGAGGTCAACAGTCGCGATCCCGAAGACGTCATCGAAGAGACTCTGAAAAAGACGATGAAGATCCCCGTCTTCCACGACGACCAGCATGGGACGGCGATCATCTCTGGGGCGGCCTTGCTAAACGCGCTCGAAATCGTAGGCAAGCCGATCGATAAGGTGCACGTAGTATTCAACGGGGCCGGTGCCCCGGGCATCGCTTGCGCGGAGCACTACGTCAAGCTGGGCGTCTGGCGGGAAAGCATCACGCTCTGCGACACCAAAGGTGTGGTCTACGAGGGACGCACCGCGGGCATGAATCTGTACAAGCAGCGCTTTGCCAAGCCGACCAGTCTGCGCACGCTGGCCGAAGCGGTGGTGGGTGCCGATGTGCTCGTCGGCTGCTCGGTGAAGGGCGCCATCAGCGCCGACATGATCCGCTCGATGGGCGCTCGCCCCGTCGTGTTCGCTATGGCCAATCCCGACCCGGAGATTACCTGCGAGGAGGCCAAGGCCAGCCGTGAGGACGTGATCTTTGCCACAGGGCGCTCGGATTATCCCAACCAGGTGAACAATGTCCTGGGCTTCCCCTTCATTTTTCGGGGAGCGCTCGACGTCCGTGCCACCGCGATCGACGAAGAAATGAAGCTCGCGGCGACCCGGGCGCTGGCGGACCTGGCCAAGGAAGACGTCCCCGATTCGGTTTGCCGCGCCTATGGGGTGGAGCGACTCAAGTTCGGCCCCGAATACCTCATTCCGAAACCTTTCGATCCCCGCGTGTTGTTGTGGGAAACGGTGGCGGTGGCGCGGGCAGCCGTGGAAAGTGGCGTTGCCCAGGAGCCGGTCGATCTCGATACCTACCGCGAGCAACTCGAGCGTAGGTTGGGCAAAGCGCACGAGATCGCCCGCATAATGGTGCACAAGGCGCAGTCCCATCCCAAGCACGTGGTCTTTCCCCAGGGCGACAACGAGAAAATCCTGCGCGCCTGCCACACTCTGGTCGAAGAGAACATCGCCATTCCAATCCTGCTCGGGAATGCCGGGCTGATCGAGCGGAAGATCAACGAATTGGCCTTGGATCTGAAGGGCGGGCGCACCGTCGATCCGGCAGATTCGCCGCGGCGGGAAAGCTACGTCGAGGAACTGTTCCGTCTCCGGCAGCGGCGGGGCGTGACGCTTACCGAGGCGCGAACGCTGATCGACAACCGCACGATTTTCGGTTCGATCACGCTGCACATGGGCGACGCGGACAAACCGGTCTCAGGTGTAACCCAGCACTTCCCCGACACGCTCCGTCCGGCGCTGCAGATCGTCCGAGTGCGCGAAGGGCTGCACAAGGTGTCGGGCTGCTGCGCGATGATCACGTGCAAGGGTGAGGTCTACTTCCTCGCCGACACCAGTGTGAACATTGAACTCGCCGCGGAGGACCTGGTGGAGATCGCCTTGTGCACCGCGCAGACCGCTCGCCGCTTCGACCTCGAGCCGCGCGTGGCGATGTTGTCATTCTCCAGCTTCGGCAGCACCAACCATCTGCATTCCGAGAAGGTGCGCCGGGCGGTCGAGTTGTTGCATCGTGCCGACCCAACCCTGATGGTGGACGGAGAATTGATGGCCGACGACGCGATATCGGGGGAGCTGGAGCAGAACTACACCTTCAGCTAATTGAAGGGCAAGGTCAACGTATTGATCTTCCCCCGACCTGAACTCGGCCAACATCGCTTACAAGCTGCTCGCGAAGATTGGCGGCGGGGAAAAACTCGGTCCCATCCTGATGGGGATGAGCCGGCCAGTTCACTTGCTTGCGCGTGGCGCAGAGGTAGAGGAGATCGTGAATCTGACTGCGATCGCCGTTGTGGACGCCCAGGAACCCGGCATCGCGGAGCCGGTTCAGGAAGCAAGCCTGGTCGGCGTTGGGGAGTAGGGGCCGCCGCACCCGGCAGAATTCGGGCGCGCGTTCTACTTTTGCTTTGGCTTCGAGGGAAACGGGCTCGGGCTCATCGGTTGTGGTATGCCCATCGCGTTCTGTCCGCCAGCGGGATTCATCGCGATACCGCTATGGGGATCAGCAGCGGACGGACTCAGACCCATCGTTCCCGGAACGAAGCAGGTCACCCGGCCGCTCTTAGCGACTCTCATCTCCGCCGGGCACGGCCCGCTGGCCACCTGTGCTCCGGGGCCTGAGCCCTGCAGTTGCACGGCAAACAACTTGCCCTCCGAGTTGCCCGCCACGCCCGTCGACATTCCTGGCATGTCGTACCCCACGTAGAACGGATGTTTCTCCTGCGCTGCCTTCGTCGTGCAGTTGATGGCCCCGGTCAGCTGATCATTGGGGGCGCTGACGTCGAGGCGCCCGCAGTCGGTGGCGCCGGCTCCGGCAAGCCCCTTCAGTTTCAGGTCAACGGCGTCACCCGCTTTCGTCGAAGTGGGCGGGGGCGGTGGAGATTTCTTGCAACCGGCCAGACCCGCGGCCGCAATCAGGGCGACCAATAAGGTTTTTCGCATGATCACTGATTGTAAAACATTCCGCGCAGCCCAGTCGGCTATAGTGGTACCAGTGAGTCTGCGCCGGCATCCAATTCAGTATCGTGGCTGACACAGCGACGTCCAATTCGACGGCTCCCGAGGCCCCAGGCGTGGGATCTTCGCCGTTGGCTCAGTCCCGCTGGTCCGTGGGGATGCGGGCTCTCAAGCACCGTAACTTCCAGCTCTTCTTCTCCGGACAGCTCATCTCTCTGATTGGTACCTGGATGCAGACGGTGGCGCAGTCGTGGCTGGTGTACCGTCTGACCGGATCGTCATTGCTGCTCGGGTCGGTTGGGTTCGCGAGCCAATTCCCTGTGTTCCTGATGGCACCCATCGGCGGGATGGTGGCCGATCGTGTAAACCGGCATCGCGTCGTAGTTGCGACCCAGACGACCGCAATGATTCTCGCGCTCATTCTCGCTGCGCTGACCCTCACCCATCGAGTGACTGTGCCCCAAATTTTCGTGCTGGCTGCCCTGCTGGGGGTAGTAAACGCATTCGATATTCCGGGCCGTCAATCCTTTCTAGTGGACATGGTGGGCCGTGAAGACCTGATGAACGCCATCGCGTTGAACTCGTCAATGTTCAACGGGGCGCGCGTGATCGGGCCGGCCATCGCGGGCATCCTGGTGGCAAAGATCGGAGAGGGCTGGTGCTTCTTCGCCAACGGCATCAGCTATATCGCGGTGATCGCCGGCCTGCTGATGATGAAGATCGAGTGCGCCACGCGATCGACGTCCGATTCGCCCCTGGCCGACATTGTCGAGGGCTTTCGCTGGGTGAGCGGCACGGCGCCCATCCGGGCACTCCTGTTGCTGCTCGGCCTGGTGAGCCTGGTCGGCATGCCGTACACGGTGCTGATGCCGCTGTTTGCCGATCGCATCCTGCACGGCGGCGCGAAGGGTCTGGGCATCCTGATGGGCTTCACCGGGATCGGGGCCCTGCTCGGCGCGTTGACCCTGGCCCTCCGTTCGGGAGTGAAGGGCCTGGGCCGACTGGTGGCGTTGACCTGCGGTGGCTTCGGCGTCAGCCTGATCGCGTTTTCCTTTTCGCGCTATTTCTGGCTGTCGGCTGTGCTGCTGATCCCGGTGGGTTTCTGCCTCATGCTGCAGATGGCGTGCTCGAACACGCTGATCCAGTCGATGGTTCCAGACGCGCTGCGCGGCCGCGTGATGGCGGTGTATTCCATGATGTTCATGGGCATGGCGCCCTTCGGCGCGTTGCTGGGTGGTGCGCTCGCCGACCGACTCGGAGCACCGATCACGGTGTCCGCCGGAGCGGTCGCCAGCATCGTCGGCGCGATCGTCTTTGCGCGGCAGCTACCCGCGTTCCGTGGCGAGGCCCGCCAGTTGATCATCGCCCAGGCCGTCGCGGGAGGAGAGCCGTCGGAGGAGATGACGGCCAGGTTGCGGGAGTAGGTGCATGCATACGCGAGTCGACGCGGAGTTCGCACAATCAGAGTAGCGCCGGCGTCCCGCCGGCTGTCGCGAGGGCATCCTGCCTTCGCACCCAAACCCATTGCCAGTTCTGCAGTCCACCTTCGGCTGGATTTTCCAGGACGTAGCGAATTGCGCGCTCGAACTCGTCTTCCTTCCGCAGAAGATGGTAGTAGTACTCGCGTTGCCGAAACTGCCTCGGACTCGGACTAGATTCATCGCCCGTTTAGCCGCAAACGACTTCCAGGAATGAAGAACGGCGGCCAGCGCGTTGCCCGGAAATGGTCGCACGACAACGTGCACATGATTGGGCATGATGCACCACGCGAAAAGGCGGAATCGTTTTTCGTCAAAGTAACGCAGAGTTTCGCGGACCGCGTTGGCTACCTCGGGGTCTCTCAGATAGCAAAGGCCAGCGCCACGATCGAGGTAGCGCTCGATGCGTGCCGAAGAGAGGTACGCGATTCGCTTTCGCTCGTCAGAAGAAAGATGCCGGTCAAGTTGACTGGCGGTGCTGAGCATGTTCCTCTTCTCGAATTGGACTTCTTCTAGAACAGAATGGGCCAGAGAATCCGCTAGGCGAAACGTGATGAAGTATGTGGCACCATCTTTTTCCCAGTGCCTAAGGCGGCCACGGTCACGGATCGTGACTTCACCGATGCGGGGGCGGGACGCCCCCGAGACCGCCGGCGAGACGCCGGCGCTACACTTGTGCGGCGTCTTCTCCAATCGGTGTGGCTTAACGCTGCAGTCGTCGTCCACTGCTTATACCGTGGCTTCGAGAGCGTCACTCCTCCGCGTAGATCACCTGCTCCAGTTCTTGCGCGTGCGGGTTAAAAACCAGCGACTTCACCCCGTGGTCGTACCCCTTCTCGAAGGCTTTCAGGTTCAGTTCTCGGAAACTGGAGGGAACCGAGTCCGCCACCGCTTTGCACACCGCTTCGGGTTTGAGTAACTGCGTGACCGCCGTAAAGAAGCCCACCATCACCGAGTTCAGCACCATACGTTTGCCGAGTTCTTCAGCCAGGCGCGTCGCCGGGCAACTGTAGACCTTGGTCTGGCGCGGCAGGTCCGTCACCCGGTCCAGGTCTTGCTCCACGATCAGCGTGCCGCCTTCTTTGAGTTCAGGCACGAAGCGGGTGTAAGCCTCCTGCGACATCACGACCATGATGTCGGGCTGCGTGACGTAGGGATAGAGAATGGGTTGGTTCGAGAGCAGCAACTGCGCGCTGCAGGCTCCACCACGGGCCTCCGGACCAAAGTTCTGCGTCATGGTGGCGTAGGCGCCCTGGTAGATGGAGGCAGCCTTTCCGATCACGATGGCTGACAGGATGACGCCCTGGCCGCCAAAGCCTGCGATGCGAAGTTCAGTCAGCTGCAACTGCATACGGTCTCCTATGGCTCGACGTAGCGCTCGCCCAGAGACTCGACCATCTGCGCATGCTGAAGGCTCTGGTAGTCTGGGCGGTCGCGGTCCACGAATTTCCCAACGATGATTTCGCCTGTCATGGTCAACCCGACTTCACTGGTGGGTGCACCGTGTCTCACCTTGCTCTGTTCCTTGTAATACTTCATCGTGTCGAGGCCATCGCCCAGGCGATTGCGTCGCTGGTACAGCGTGGGACAAGGCGAAATGACTTCGATGAAACTGAAGCCTTTTTTCTGGAAGGCCTCGCCGATCGATCGAGCGAGTTGCTTCACGTGAAACGTCGTCCAGCGCGCGACATACACCGCGCCGGCCGCTTCCACCAGGTGCGGAAGGTTGAAGGACGGTTCGCACGCGCCATACGGCGAAGTCGAGGTGATGGCATGGCCAGGCGTGGTGGGCGCGGTCTGGCCGCCCGTCATGGCGTAGATGAGGTTATTGACGCAGATGACTTTCAGGTCTATGTTGCGCCGGGCTGCGTGGATCAAGTGATTGCCCCCGATCGCCGACAGATCGCCGTCGCCGGAATAGACCACCACGTTCAGCTTCGGGTTCGCGAGCTTTGATGATAGCCCTTGGAATTGAAAGCGGAAGACAGTGCGAGCACCTTGGTCGGGCAGAACTCCAGGCAAAAGCCACATGCCTTGCAGCGCTCGACGACAATAGAAACCCGTCCTTTTGCCACGGGACCCCCACATTGGGAGCGATGGGCGCTCCCTCAACACCTGAGAATTATGGCGTGGCCTTATCGCAGTGGGGTGTGACGTGGGTCACGGCTGCCGGTGAGCGCTGAACATCGGTTACTTGGGTGCGCGCCGCCGCCCCAGCGCAACCAGGAAGATCGCGCTCTTCCCCTTGGCGTGCGGCGAGAAGAAGTTGACCACGTCATCGTCGTAGAAGGTGAGGCCGCTGGAACCCAGTTGCTGGGCGTACGCGGCGAGGTAAAGCTTGCCACCGAGAATCCCGGCCTCGACCTGCACGGCTCGATAACCGCGGTTCCCGAACCTGGCGATCACCTTGTGGAGGTCTGCAAGAAAGAAAACATCAACGCTGGCGTCGGCCGGGAGTTCCTGTTCAAGGCCGAGATATCCCGCCTGCTTCCGGAAGTCACCTTCCTTCAGAAGCTCCAGTTGTTTCTTGTCGCGGTGGAAGAAGTACGCGCCGGGAGCAAGGCCCTCGACGCTGTGCACGACCAGATACAAATCGTTCAGTTGGGTGCCGAACGGGTTGAGGAAGTCTGCCGGGATGCCACGCGTGGCCCGGTCGAGTATCGTAGAAAGCTGCTTCATCGAAATTGATTCGCGGGCAAACCTGCGTGTTGAGCCGCGACGCTGGATCACCTGCTCGATCGTGTCTGGCGGGAGTTCACTATCGCGGAGCGGTTGAAGGGCGGCGAGCTTCCCCTTCACTGCGGTGGGTGCAACCAGCAGCGCACCCTCGCGCCAGGCCGCCGCCTCTTCCGCCAGCGCGAAGCTGGACGACTCGTGCATCTGCCGCATCGCCGGATAGTCCACTTCGCCTTTTGAATACGGAACCAGCGGCAGGCTGAGCGGGTTAACGGGAGGCGCCGGTGCCGGTCGGTCCGAAGTGTGCCCCACGGCAACCATCGAGAACGCCACCTCCTTATTTGTAGCGACATCAAGCAATGCATTGATCTGCTGATCGACAAAGCCCATCACCAGCTTTGCAGGTAGGCCAAGCGACGTGCCCACGGCCAGCATGTTCGCCAGAATGGTTCCGTTGTCCCAGCCAAAATGACGGTACGTGCGCGAACGGTACTTCCAAGCGTTGCGCCAGTAGGTCCCGGTGCAGATAACGATGAGGGGAGCGTGAGCGACGGCGGACTCTCCCGCCGTGGCTTCGACCGCGACCTGGCGATGGTCTCCTGCGCGCAGTTGGCGCAGGCCGAACTCCGCCGCACCGAACTGATACACGCCAGCAGGCAATTCGGGCAGATCCTTGCAAACCAGGTACAACTCGACCTCATAGAGCGCACCAGTGCAGGCTGCCGCGCGAAAGAAAGTCTCGCCCCCCGGAAACTTCTTGCTCCTGGTCACGCCGGCGGAGAAGAACAGAAGCTGCGCGATGTCCTCCAGGCTGGGCTGAAGTTCGCCTTGCGCAGCCACACCCGCGCTCGCAATCGCAGAGAGCGCGGCCACACCTGTCTGCCGCAAGTCTTTGGGCAGCCGCGTGACCTCTAGCGTCGGGTAAATCTTGAAAAGGAGTGGTTTGTTCTCCCAATCCAGAAAGTGCGGATGTACCCGGAGGCTCAGGTAGGAATGCTTGGTGCCGTTGTGATATTTCCAGGTCGCGTCCAGATCGCGGTTCGGCATGAAGTGGACATTGTATTCGGTGCGGGCCTTGTTTTGAGTGGCGAGGCCGACACCGACGCGGGCCCTACCGCATCCCTTTCCGCTGCAGAAATTCCCGAACGACCTCCTTGATATCACGATGCTGCCCGTCAACTGCGTAGTTCATTTGTTGCATCTCCTGGTCGGAAACCCTGCCGGCCAGCACTGCCAATGCAGCGCCGACCTCCGGATGAAGGGCGAACGTTGGCTGCCGAACCACGGCCACCGCTTCGTAAGGAGGGAAGTAGTTGCGGTCGTCCTCCAGAACGAAAAGGTCGAGCGCGGGAATCAGACCGTCGGTTGCGTTGCCGGCAATAAGGTCGACTTGCTTCTCCTTAAGAGCCCGCGTGAGCAGGCCCAGATCCATGATGCGCGGCGGTTCGGCAAAGTGCAGGCCGTACGTGGCCGCCAGACCTTTGAATCCGTCCGGCCGCTCCATGAACTCGTACCCAAATCCGGGCCGCCAGTGGGGTGAATATGCTGCTGCTTGCGAGATGGTTTTCAAATGCAGTGCGCGCGCGTCCTCGCCGCGGATCTCGATGGCAAATGTGTCGTTGAAACCGAGGGGCGCCCCCAGCGTGAGACCGAAACGCTTTTCGTATTCGGCTTTTACGCGTCGGTACACATCGTCCCGGTTGCCTTGCGGTTTCTCCTTCAGGATCGCCGTCAGCGCCGTGCCCGTGTACTCGGGATAGATGTCGATGCGCCCGGCCAGAATCGCTTGGTGGCAGATAAACGAACCTGCCAGGTAGAAGCGCCGCTCGACTGGCAGAGACGTTTTGGCCTCGATAACCTGGGCAAAGATTTCGCCCAGGATCGCTTGTTCGGTGAAATTCTTCGAACCAATGACGATGCGGTTCTCCCGCGGAGGACCACAAGCCAGGAGCAGCACCGTCGGGATCAGGAGAGCGACTACTTTCGTCGGCATGGTCGAAGACGCGGCCAGCCGCGTCCCAGATCGTCACTAGCCCGGACTGAGGCGCTTTTCCAGCCAGCCCAAACTTACGTCGGCCAGCAGGGCCAGCGCGGCAGCGGGAATCGCACCGGCCAGAATCAACTGGTTATTGACCATAGCGAGGCCGCGAAAAATGTATTCGCCCAACCCGCCCGCGCCGATCGCAGCAGCAATCGTGGCCAGCCCCACCGAGATCACGGTCGCGACGCGAACCCCCGCGATGATCACTCCCAGGGCCAGCGGAAGTTCCACCTGGAAGAGCAATTGCCGGTTGGTCATGCCCATACCTCGTCCTGCCTCCAGCACCGACGGGTCCACTCCCTTGATCCCCGCATACGTGTTGCGGATCAGCGGCAACAGCGCGTAGAGCGTCAGAGCAAGAATCGCAAGCCGTTCCGAGCGGGCGCCGATCCAGGGCACCGGCAGCAGGAATCCGAACAGTGCCAGGCTTGGGATCGTCTGGATTATGTTGGCGCTCCCGAGCACCGGTTTGTTTAACCCGGGCCAGCGCGTGATCAGAACCCCCAGCGGGATGCCGATCAGAACCGCCAGCAGCGTAGAGGCCGCCACCATCCAGAGATGCTCGAACGTCAGCTCCACGACCTCTCTGCGATTCTGCACGATGAACTGGAAGATATTCATGCGATGCCTCGATCCGCGGTTGCCGGAGGAGCCGCACCAAAAGCCTCCAGATACTGTCTGACCAGAGGATCGCTGGATCCCACAAATTCCTGAGGCGCGAGCGTCACGACCAGTCGGCCCTTTTCCATCAAGGCAATCCGCGTCCCCAGCAAGAGAGCTTCGCGCAGATCGTGGGTCACGAACACGACTGTCTTCTGCAGGCGCTTTTGCAAGGACAAGAATTCGCGCTGCAGTTCCGCCCGGGTGATGGCGTCGAGCGCGCCAAATGGTTCGTCCATCAGAAGAATCGGAGGATCCGCAGCTAGCGCGCGCGCCACTCCGACCCGTTGCCGTTGCCCGCCGGAAAGTTCTCGCGGGTACCGCCGTGCCAGACCGGCCTCCAGCCCGACCAGCTGCAACAATTCACGAACCCGCCCTCGGACGCGCTCGGCTGGCCATTCCTCGATGGTAGGAACCAGTCCGATGTTGCGTTCCACGGTGAAGTGAGGAAACAGCCCCGCGTCCTGGATAACATAGCCAATCCCGCGCCGCAGTCGGATCGGGTCCCATTGGGTGGTCGGACGCTGCTCCACCCATACCTCGCCCTGCGTTGGCGCGACGAGATTGTTGATCAATTTAAGAGTCGTGGTTTTTCCGGAACCGCTTCGGCCCAGCAGCACGAGCGTTTCCCCGCGCCGGACCTGAAGGCTGAGCCCGGTCAGCAGCTCATGTCCGCCAGAGAATCGATAGGAGACGTCGCGGAACTCGATGGCCGTGCCGTTTTTCGGGGAATCGCTCATGGCTTGAAAAACGCTTGTGCGAGCTGGTTAGGCGAAACCTCGTGGCAGCCTCGGCTTAATTTGCCCTCCGGACTCGCGCTCTGCTACGACGACTTATACGCATGCGCCGGCAATCCCGTGATCCGAATCCCGCTATGACCCTTGTGGCGGATGTTGAGTCCGATCAGCAGCGCCGTGATCTGCTCCACAATGCGGGCGTTCTCGAGCTTGCCTCCGTCGATTGCGCGAAGGCCGGGTACCTTGGCCACCAGCGCGCACACCAGTTGCGTGGCGTTCTCGTCGTCACTGCACACGATGACGTCGCATTCCATAGGATCGTCACTTTGCATGGCGTCAGCCGAGCAGTTCTGAAAGGCCGCCACGACGGTCACGCCTTTCGGAACAAGTTCCGCCGTTTGTTGTACCGCCGAGCCTTGCCACACACCAATCGTCCGGCTGGCGCGGCCTCCTACACCTGAGGCGAGGGGGACGGTCGCGTCGATGACAATGCTCCCCGGTTTGAACGCGGGCTTGAGTTGTTTCAGAAGGACTGCCTGTCCTTCGAACGGAACTGTAAGCGCCAGCAAGTCCGCAAGGCCGCATGCGACGGAGTTCTCTTCGCCGCTGATCTTCGCATGGGCTCCGACTTTCTGCTTGATATTCGCCGCCGCTTCCCGTGCGCGCTCGGCGCTGCGCGATCCGATGATCACGGTCTCACCCGCCCGCGCCCACCGCAACGCAAGCCCTCTTCCTGCCGGCCCCGTGCCGCCAAGAATCGCGATGGGACGGCTCACGCGAATTCCTCGGCAGGGGCGCGCTCGCTGCTCAAATCCTCAAGTTGCAATTTGATGCGTATTCGTGAATAGGTCGTGTTGCGTTCGGCCGGAATCCGCCCGGCGCCCATGATGAGCGACTGGAATTCTTCGGGGCTGGTGTACTGGCCCGCAGTGGCTCCCGCTTCCCGCGAAATATTTTCTTCCATCAATGTCCCGCCGTAGTCGTTCGCACCCGCCTGCAGACACAACTGTGAGAGCTTGCGGTTCAGCTTCACCCACGAAACCTGGAGGTTGTTGATCGATCCTGCCAGGAGCACGCGGGCGAGCGCGTGAATCTTCAAATGCTCAGCCAGCGTTGGCCCTGAGCGGGCCAGCCCTTGCTGGAACAGCAACGTATTCTGATGCACGAAGCCCAGCGGTACAAACTCCGTGAAGCCGCCGGTCTGTTCCTGAATGTCGCGCAACAGCAGGATCTGGTTGACCCAGTGTTCAGGCGTTTCGACGTGACCATACATAAGTGTCGATGTACTGCGAATGCCGAGCCGGTGCGCGGTGGTGATGACTTCCTTCCACTGTTCAGTCGACAACTTGTTGCGCGAGAGGACGGCGCGCACTTGATCGTCCAGAATTTCAGCCGCCGTCCCGGGCAGAGTGTCGAGGCCGTTGTCGCGCAGCATCGCAAGGTAATCGGCAACAGGCATCCCCGTCAGCTCGACGCCGTAGACAATCTCCATCGGCGAGAACGCGTGGCAATGCATCCCGGGAACCGCGCGCTTCACCGCGCGCAGGATATCCCGGTAATAGAAAGGAGGCAGATCATGGGGCAGGCCGCCCTGAATGCAGACCTCAGTTGCGCCCAGTTCCCACGCTTCCACGGCTTTGCGTGCCACCTGGTCGAGATTGAGGAAGTAGGTGTCGGATTCGCGGGGACCGCGGCTGAACGCGCAAAACTTGCAGCCGACGAAACAGATGTTGGTGAAGTTGATATTACGGTTGACGACGTACGTCACCAGATTCCCGGCTAATTCTGCGCGGAGTTCGTTTGCCGCGACCAGTAGGCCCAGCAGGTCGTCGCCATCGCAGTTTGCGAGCAGGGAACACTCTTCTCGCGTGAGCGACCTGCCATCGAGCGCGGTCAGAACGTTTTCGAGGGCTCTTCGAAGCGCGGGCGTCATGCGCGGCGCGACTTCCGTCCATTCGAGCGCAGAGAAATTCTCCAGTTCCGGCTGCGAGAGTGCTCGACCCAAGAAAGCCTCCTAGCGAAACAGATCGTGAGCCGCGGGGCGGAGAAGGTCGCGGGCGATTCCGCGTCCGGGCTGGTAGCGGAATCCTCGAATAATAACAAAGGGCGTGCTGGTTAGCTTGCCTGAGAGCAAGCCGCCCGCGCAAGCCAGTTCATCGGCCACTGCATCGAGGCTCACCCGCAGTTTGTAGCCGTGCGGGTCGATTTTCCCGCGGTAGTCGTGCGCAGCCTTCATGCCGGCGATCCCGATGGCCACTTCGGTGAGCCCTTCGCGCCAGGGGCGGCCGAAGCTGTCGCTGATGATCACAGGAATCGCAAGCTTGACGCGCTTCTTGAGTTCACCATGCAGCGCGGCCGCCGAACGATCCGGATTTTCCGGCAGAAGCAGCGCATGTTGCCCACCGTCGACGTTTGAGACATCCACACCGCTGTTGGCGCAGATGAATCCGTGACGCGTTTCCGTGATCAACACTCCGTTCTTTTGGCGAATGACTTTCTTGCTTTGACGCAAAGCCAGTTCCGTGACGCGCGCGTCGAGGCCATACCGCCGTGCCCACGATCGAGAACTTGGAGAAGGCTTGACCGAGTCGAGCCGTACCAGTTGGCCCTCAGCCTTCGAAACTATCTTGTGTTTCACGACCAGGATGTCGCCCTTGGCGAGCGTGAGGCGTTTCTTTTTCAGCGCCTGCAGGAGTTTTTCAGCGAGTGAGTCGCCCGGCTTGATGTCGCTCGAGACGCGAACGGGGATGATCCGAAGTTCTTCCGTCGCCATCGGCTACTCGTTCGCGGCCAGTGGATACTCTCTGAGATCCCATCGCCGCGCGAGCCGCTGAGCACGGGTCTCGCCCGGGAGCGCGACTAGTTGCTTGAGATCGGAAGGATTGTCCACATCCACGGCGATCCCCGGCAGCGGCAAGACTACGCAAGGCTGCCCGCTGGCTTGGGCAGCGGCGAAGTGAGGCTTGAAGCTGTCGTTGCCAAAACGCAGGGGGAACAGACCTGCTGGACGTCGGAAGGCGGCGTTCGTCCCTCGACCATCGCCAGCCGGTACCAGCACCGAGCCTCGTTCCGGAGCGGCTTCGAGGATCCGCTCCAACTCCCATGACTCGAGCAACGGGATGTCCGCCGGAATCACCAGCGTGCTATCGATCCCGCGCGCCTCGCAGACGTGGGTCGCCATCGCGATGGCGTCGGTCTCGCCAGTGTTGGCGTGGTCCGCGAAAACTTCGAAGCCGTACCAGCTCGCCAGTTCGAGCGCAAAGGCGTCACAGGTGACCACCGCGACCTCGGGGTGGTTTGGCCATGTACCCAGCGCATCGAGAACATCCTGCAACATCGCTTCCGCGAGTTCCGTGCGGGCTGCCTGATCCAGAATCGGCGCCAGCCGTTGCTTGGCCTGCTTCAGGCTCTTGACCGGGACGAGAATCATGCTGGGTCCAGCCCGGCGCGCGCTGCGCTCTGCCTGGGGATTGCTGAGAGCACGGCCGAAGCCAGTTCAGCTTTTTCTTCCGGCGTTCGCATGATGGTTTTGGCAAGGTGAACGCCCACTCCAGTCTGTCGCAATTCCTCCGCGGCCTGTTCATCACGAATATCGACCACCAGCACATCCAGAAAATCGTGATAGGCTTCGGCGACCCCAGCGATCGAAACCGCCAGCCCCTGCGAGACCATCAGGATTCCTGCTGGGCCTGAAACCGCTTCGCCCGCCACAATCGGACTGACAGCCACCACCCGCCCTTTTGCCCGCTGCAGCGCGTCGCGCACGCCGGGCACCGCCAGAATAGGCCCGATGCTCGTGACCGGATTGCTCGGCGCAAGCACCACGAGATCCGCATCCCGGATCGCTTCGATCACGCCGGGCGCGGGCTCGGCGTCGGCGGCCCCGGCGAAACGGATCGACTCCACCGGATCCTGGTACCAACGCTGTACAAAGTATTCTTCGAAGCTCAACTCGCCGATCGGCGTCCCCACGCGCGTTTCCACCCGTGAATTGCTCATGGGCAGGATGCGAGCCTTCACGCCCAGCTTGTCCGAAATCTCCGCCGTCACTTCCGACAGCGTCTTGCCTTCCGCCAGCAGCTTGGACCGCAGGATGTGTATGGCGAGATCGCGATCACCAGTATGAAACCAGATCGGCTGGCCGAGTTGGCCCATATGCTGCAGGCAGAAGAAGGTATCGCCCTTGACCCCCCAGCCGCGTTCGCGACTCAGCAAGCCGGCGAGCACGTACGTGATCGAATCGATGTCCGGGGAAACATAGAGGCCCCACCACAGCAAGTCGTCACCGGTGTTGACGATGAGCGAGAGTTCTTCCGGCGGTACGATCTGCCGCAGGCCGTCAACGAACTTGGCGCCCCCGGTACCGCCGGTGAGAACCGTGATCACACCGCCCTCCGCGCATAGCCCTGGGCATCAGCCGCGCCGCGCACGCGATCGGCCAGCAGCCCCGGACGCGCCAGCGCTTGCGGCAGAAATTCCGGATACACCGGCAGCCGCTGTTCCAGTTGGAATCCCTTCGCTTCGGTGCGCAGGCGAAGTTGCGCCAAATGAGGCCACGGCTTCTCAGGATTGATGAAGTCGGGTGTCAACGGCGAGATTCCTCCCCAGTCGTTGATTCCAGCATCCAGCAAATCACCATAATAAGGAGCCGAAAGGTTGGGAGGCGCCTGAATGTTGACCCGGGGCATCAGCAAGCGGGCAACCGCCACCGTGCGCAGCATATCGGCGGGGGCAGGTTCCGGCCAATCCTGCATGGGAATACCGGGCTTCGCTCGAAAATTCTGGAGGATCACTTCCTGGACGTGCCCGTAGCGTTCATGCAGGCCGCGAATCGCGAGCAGCGTGTCCACTCTATCTTCCAAAGTTTCGCCGATGCCGATGAGCAATCCCGTAGTAAACGGCACACCTTGTTTGCCTGCATCTTCGATGGTGCGCAGGCGCTTGGCGGGCAATTTGTCAGGAGCATTGTCGTGCGCCGCGCCCGCCTGCAGCAATCCCGCGTTCGTGCTTTCGAGCATCAGACCCATGCTTGGGGAAACCGTCGCCAAACGCCGAATCCACTCTGCGCTCATCAGCCCGGGATTAGGGTGCGGCAGCAGCGACGTTTCCCTCAGCACCAGCTCGCACATCGCTTCGAGATAGTGCAGGGTGGAGTGGTACCCGAGCCGGTGTAACGTGTCCCGCATCTCCGGAAACAGCAACTCGGGCTTGTCGCCCAGGCTGAACAACGCTTCGGTGCAGCCGAGTGTTTCCCCCTGCCGGACGACGTCCAGTACTTCTTCCGGGGTCATGGTGTGCGCTCCGGGGTCCCCGGGATTCCGCCGGAAGATGCAATACCCACAGTAGTCTCGGCACAGGTTGGTCAGGGGGATGAATACCTTGCGCGAGTATGTGATCACGCCCGGCTTGAACCGTTCCTTGGCCGCGCGTGCTGCCGACAGGAGTCCCGGCAGGACGTCATCGCTGCACGCAAGCAAACGACACGCCGTCTCCCGCGACAGCGGCGAGCCGCTGAGCACCTCAGAAGGAATGGGTGCCAGAGCGTGGGATGAAGGTTTGGATGCGGTGACTGGGCTCAAGGCGCGTCTGCTTCCCGGAAACAGGTCGGCACATCCCCGAAGAAGCCCGGGTAGCGAAATCATACATGAAACCGCGTTGGGGGCGATTCCCGCGGCCTCGTGATAAGTTATCGGGTCGGCGGCGTGCGGTGCGCCAACCGCGTGAGGACTGGCAATTCAAGCCATGAGCGTCAAACCGGCGGAGTTCCGCAAAGCGTTAGGCTGTTTTGCCACCGGCATCACGGTGATCACGCTCGATTATGAGGGCGAAGTCCAGGGCATGACCGCAAACGCCTTCACGTCGGTCTCCCTCGATCCCATGCTGGTGCTGGTCTGCGTCGACCAGCGTGCCCGTACCCACGCCCACCTGCACGCGAAGAAACGATTCGGCGTGAACGTGCTGGCCCAGAACCAGCGCGCCATCTCGGAATACTACGCGCGCCCCGCGCGCACCCACGGCCGCGCGGCGGAAGAAGCCGGCGCTTCCTTCGAGCGCACCCGCCACGGCACGCCGGTGCTGTGCGGCGCCCTGGCCTACCTCGAATGCCGCTTGCATACCGCGCAGGACGCGGGCGATCACACCATCTTCATCGCAGAGGTGGAAGAGGTCGTGCTCCGCGAGGGCCAGCCCTTGCTCTACTTTCAGGGCCAGTATCGGGGGATCGGGCCTGCGATCGAGCCGGTTACTTCAGGTTCCGCCAGTTCCGGCAAGAACCCCGGAGCGTCGGGCCCCTCTCCCCGGCGCCGCTAGGCGCGGCGCTTCCCGTCAGCCCACATGGTTCGCGCTGGCCTTTTCCGCCAGCAACTCCGGCTCCCGCACAAGCTGCTCGATCCCAACATAGGAGCCGCGCACCCGCGCCCAGCGGCCGCGATGACCGCGCACATCCACATGCAGAAAATCTCCGTCGTACACCCCAATACCGCCATCGGCAAATTGCGGTACCTGCGTCGCCAATTCGTACATCTGCTGCAACGAGAACCCGGGCAACCGGATATCGGCAGCGAGGCCCCGGGTATGCTCGCTGTTGGGAACGCCGCCTCCCTCCTGGTTGTGGTGAGGGCAGCCGTTCCCGGCGTTGATGACCACGGGCACGCCGGCGAGGGTGCGCAGTGCCTCCAGGCCCTCGACCAAGTGCGCGTCCAGCTCCAGCCGGCCACAACAGCGACATTCAAATTCTTTGCGAGAAAAGTGCTGACTCAGATCGCCCATTCCAAGGGAACTCCACCGAGAAATTGTTTGCTAATTAAGATTAGCCAACAGTGAATATGGCCGGAAAGGTCACAAATCACCGTGCGGCGTGCGTACCGTCACAACGGTGAGGTAAGCCAGGTGGGAAGCCCGAATAAACACCAGCCTGGCGCGGGGCGGAACCGGGTCGCAAAACGATACATCGGCCCAGACCTCGCCCGACATCCTCAATGTTTATAGCGATCTCCGGCTAGTCCAGGAAGATTGCACGCTCCCATCCGGGCAACGGTAGAACCTCGGAAGCGCATCTCTGGGTAGTTGAGCCTGGGTCTGGGCGCGAGTCGAATTGCTCAGCCCCGGGTTCATAGTGCAGGGACCTTTGGTAGGCTTTGCATAGATCCCGTAGTCGGTAAACGAATCGTAGATGAAGGGGTAGGCCGCGGAGCCCTGCGGTCAAAATGGGGCGGACAACCAGCTGCGCCGTCGCGCAGCCCAGCCAACTTGCAAACAACTGCACTTCTGGAGAAAAGCACTTGAAAAAACTTGGTTTTGCAATCGCAGCAAGTCTGCTCCTCATGTTGGCGACCGCCGCCTCCGCGCAACAGATGGACTTTGCCTTCGGCGTCACCACGATCAACGCCCCGGCGTACTCGACGAACACCTCCTCTTCGACTTTCCCCCCGATGTCGCTCACCGGCGGTGCCTACCCGTCCATCAGCGGCGACTTCCTGCTGCACAAGAATTACGGCTTGATGGGAGAGATCTCCTGGAAGGGAAGCCAGGGCGTCTACGACGGCTACCAGCCCTACCGTCCGATTCTCTGGGACTTCAACGGCGTCTTCGTGCCCCGGCTGGGCCGGCATGCTGCCGCCGAACTCTCGGCCGGCATCGGCGCCGAAAGTATTCGCTTCTATACGAACTACTACACCTGCGGCTACGTTTCTGGCTGCACGAACTACTCCACCAACACCCACTTCCTCGGCCAATTCGGCGCCGGGTTGAAACTCTACGCTCGCGGCGGATTCTTCGTCCGCCCTGAGGTGCACCTCTACCTGGTCAATAACAACGTGGAATTCAGCTCCTCCCACTTCGCCCGTTACGGAGCCTCGATCGGATATACGTTCGGGGAGCGGTAGCGGCCCATTCCTTTTGGGAGTTCGGAACCGAAGGCCGGCAAGAATGCCGGCCTTTCGCCAAGCTCGCCCGCAATGTCAATCTAAACCTGGGTCAGCTAAACCTGGGTCAGCTAAACCTGGGTCAGCTACAATCGGGATTAAGACCTTCTCGCCGTCAGTGTCGGGGCGTAGCGCAGCCTGGTAGCGCACCTGCCTTGGGCGCAGAAAGAGTTCTTCCAGCGCGTCTATCTCACACCTTGGTTTTTATTGTTTTCAACAATTTGGGGAATCTGCTCTTCGTTCAAAGTTAACCCGAACGGGTTGAAAACGGTCGATAAGTACACGGTTTGCGCACGGGGCGTTACACCTACTTTCGAGCGCGCCTACGCCACGGCCTGTTCGAGACTCTCGACATGATTACGTAGTGTGTTCCAACCCCGCGTCATCTCCTGTCTCCAGGAAGGAAGTTTGACGCTGAGAGAACATCAGCAGCCGTGGGGCGGGGTTCTTTTTGGCGACCCGAGCAAGGGATGAGACCGCCCCCTCGCAGCCACCGCATGCAGACCCGTTTAGAAATTGCAATTTGGGGACGTGCAAACATGAAGGCATCGGTGTTGAACTGTCAGGCAGGGGACGATTGCCGGAGAGGAGCGCGCCTCCGCAGATCAAAAGAAGGGGATGTCGCATGTGCGGGCGATCACCTTCGCAATCACGGTTTTTTTATCGATGAAAGCGGTATCCGGTTGTCGCCCGCTTACGACGTCAACCCGTCGGTTGATCGACAGGAACTGACACTAGCGATCAACGAGCTCGAAACTGCCTGCGATGTTTCGATCGCGATGGAGGCGTCCCAGGACTATGGATTGAACCCACGCGAAGCAACCAACGTGCTGATGCAAGTGCAAGACGCGGTGGGGGGTTGGCGAGAGGAAGCAACCCGGCTGAACATTCCAAAAGCAGAACAAGATTTGATGGCCACCGCATTCAACCTCTATCCAACTTCAGTCTAGCGAACCAGGCAGGTGGCGGACCTGGCATCTGCTAGCAAGCCGCCCAACTCTTGTTGGTAACAAGTCTCTTGGTATATTGAACGAGCATCTCGACAAGTCTTCGGGGCGGCCAAATCGCTGCCGGATTCCTGGCGCAGAGACGAGTTCACAGGACTGATCCGCGCAGCCTGGGTGGCCGCCAAGTATCCTAATTGTCCTGCCATCCGGGAGAATGTCATGAAGATTGTTCCTGTGATCAAGTCTGGTGATTTAGAAGAATCTTTGCAGTTTTACACTAGAATTCTCGACTTCGAACGCAAGTGGCCCGGACATGAAGATCGCGAGATGGCCAACGGAGTCATTGACCTAATTCGAGACGGAGCCGAGCTACAGCTCTCGCGTCATGCAGGAGACGGCGTCTTCGGTTCGGTCAACCGCGTGTTTGTGGACGACGTTGACGAGCGTTACGTGACCTTTCGCACACGGGGGCTAGACACGACATTGCGGCCAGAGTCCCCAATTCACACTGCGCCGGTTGATCAGACTTGGGGACTACGTGAATTTGCCGTGACCGATCCAGACGGTAATACTCTCTGCTTCTGCATGCCGACAAAATAGGCGTCACGAGATCGCCCAACTCACTCATTGTTGAGCCTCGCTCAGTCTTCCCAGTGCTTCACAACGGGTGTTTTGTAGGAGATTAATGGAAGAAAAATCAGGAAAAGCCCTGCGTTTGCCACCACCTTATTTCGTCGTATTCCGTGCGACTTCATCCAAGTAAAGCAGCTATTCGAACACGAACCTATTTCCCTTTCTCCTCCGCTTGCACGATTTCCCATCGTCGTCAGACGATTCATCTATGAGCGAAGGAGAATACGCAAGGTATGCCCTCGCTTCTCCCGAAGGGAGCCAGAGTAAATGATACCGACAGACTCCGCACTTGCATCGCTAAAAGGCGCGTTAAATCGCTGGGAATTGTTCGAATATGCTTCTACGGCGGTTTTGGGCCTTGGTTGCATAGGAGAATTCCTCGCAGAGTTCACGGTTGTCCCAAGGGATGAAACGGGCAAGCACAAACTGGCGCGGCTCTCGCTGATAGTGCTCATCTTGGGCATCGCCGGTGAGCTGCTGGGCACAGTCCGTACCAATCAACTGTCGGGACAGCTCATAGCGAGCATAGAGGAGCGTGCAGGGAACGCTGAGCAGAGGGCTGGAGAAGCTAATGAGCGGGCCTCCGCGAACGAAAAAGAGGCGGCTCGCCTGAGGCTACAAGTCGAGCAGGAAAAGATCGCTCGCTTGCAGCTTGAGAAGTATGCCGCTTGGCGGCACCTCAACAGAGGCAACTTCTTGAGTGCGCTGCGGAGAAAACCAAAGCCGGTGAGCGTCACGATTGTCTATATGAAGGACGGTCCGGAAACATGGAAGCTTTCGCAGGAAATATATCGATTGTTGTTGGAAGCGGATTGGCCTGCAAAATTCCCAGAACCAATTCAACCGAATCAGTCCCGTCTATTCGCAGGCCTACCATCGATCATGGGGGTAGGCGGTAATCCCTTTGGTGGCATCGCGCTTGTCGCCAATGAATTCAGAACTTATCCGCCGGAGGACAAAACCGCTTTCGCTGCGCTGACGAACGCGTTCTTGAACGGTTTGGGCGGCCAAAAAACGTCGGTATCGTTCGACGAGTCGCCGTTCCTCTCGCTGCATCTCTGCCGAGGGCTGGAGTCTGTATTCGCCATGACCTATCCGTTCCCAGAAATGTCGAACGGGAGCAGAGTCGTAAAAAACGAATTCTGCGACCTCATACGTAAACCAGATGAAAAACGTCAGATGGAATAGGCAGTTCCACAGGTCGGTTTCATCTTTCGTGTACAGGTTGCCCTGTTGGATATGTCGAAATGGTTCGCGCACATGAGTAAACTGCTCGCTGAAATCTCCCCACAACCTTCCAAAAAGGGGTAGCAGGCGCTTGGCTGATGCGATGGTTTTGGTGGAATCCAGTTTTCCGCTCTTGTAGAGCAGTAGGTCTTCTGGACGTTGGGCCAGATGAATGGCTACGCCGAGCGCCTCATAGGCATTCCGCAGACACATGAAGGGTTGCAGACGCCATCCAGTGCGAATGAGAGCGAATGCGGCAGTGAATGACTTCAGTACGTTGGACAAAAGAGTTGCCAGAGCTATGCGCAGGTCGTCCTGATTCAAAGTTGCAGCCTGCTTCCCCAAAAAGGTTATTCCAGCGGCGTTGCTGTAGAGCCGATCAATGCTTCTTACGTCTTCCTTGGTCAGATGGTCGAAGCTTTCGGCAATTTTGTGGGCTTCACGATCCACCCAGTTCATGAGCATTTCATTTGAGGATGGGATGTAAAGAGTGCTTGGTTGACTCGGAGTTGTTGTGGTCTGATTCGCTGTCAAGCGTGCAGAAGATCGTCCCTCATTGCTACCACAACAGAACTTATACTTCTTGCCACTTTCACACGGACATGGGTCGTTACGCCCGACTTTGTGACTTGCCATCCCGTGCCTTTCTTCTTGCCGACACCTCCCTGAGGGCCGACTGCAATTGCAGCCTTCACCGTTCCTGTGGAACCTTTCTCAGGTTGCTTTGCCCCTTCTTCCGCGACAGCGGACAGAACCTCTACGACTTCTCGTTTGTCCAAGTCGTTCATTGTGCTTTCATAAACTACAGCCTCTGTCAGCTGCTTGATCGCATTAGCAAACTCGCTGCCGGCCCCGCCGTGCTGCGAGATGGATTCCAAAGCCACATTGATCGTTCCAACCTGAGTGCCCAAGTTGAGATTTGCAACGGCGCTGTTCTGAATTGTGAGATGGATCGCTGGCAGACCTTTTCGCAAATCTTCATCCAGTTGAGGCATGGTTCGAGGTCGCATCCCATGACCCCGATCGTTTCTGATTCACCATCCACGAGCACCTCGTGGCGAAACTCGCCCATATTGATGGGGCTAGGACGATCGGCGACGGCCATTACCGTCCCGATCCGCTTTCGCTGGCCAACTAGAACCTGACGACCTGGTGAAAACCTATTCACAGTTTTGATTGTAACAACGAAGCGAGCGGCGTTTGCAAGGCCAGTGAATGGGGACGAATGGCCCACAATGGCTCGAAACGCACGGACATTTTGCCAAACAGCTGTCGTAGAACGGAGATCAGAGTTGAAGCAGGCTCAATCCTGTCGCCCAGATATGCGAGGATGACGAGAATAAAGCGACAATCGCAGATACAACAGTGGGCCCGAACCCGTTCTGTTTAAACGGAGTCATCTGTTCGGGCCGGATCGCAAGATTACTGACTAACCAGCGAGGTCCTCAAGTCTCGTGGCGCCTCAACCATTGCTTCGAGTGCGGGTCGCACCTCTTCCCATTTTCTGGTCTTCAAGCCGCAGTCCGGGTTCACCCACAACTGTTCCGCCGAAAGAAACTGCAGCGCCTTGTGAAGCAGGTCCTCGATTTCCTCTTTCTTTGGAATACGAGGCGAGTGAATGTCGTAGACACCAGGTCCAATCCCATTAGGGTAGCGATAGCGCGCGAATGCACTGAGCAGTTCCATCTGAGAACGTGACGTCTCAATCGAGATCACGTCCGCATCCATCTCTCCCACAGCCTCGATGACTTATCGTTCGAACGTTGAACAAGATAAGAAAACCGGGCACGGCCGAGGAGATTACTGAATTGCTGAACATGGAGCTCGGTCGGCGAGATCGACCGTTCCGCGCACAAGAAGTGGAGGACTGGCTTCGTAGTCCTAGCCATAAGGTTCTGTCCCTCTACTGGCTCGCTGCCCGCCCGCGCCGATGACTCTTCTGCCTCCACCTGCAATAAAACCACCAGCCAGCGTTCGCGGCTACCCCACGAAAACTCGCGGCGCCCGTCGCGATTCATATTCTTGTGCTTCGTCTTAGTACCAAGGTTACGTTCGGGAAAACACAACCCTTCTCTAAAATTGAGATCGCTGGCTCCCCCCTTTTGCAGCAATGCAATTTAAGCCCATTCCTGCCTGGCACACTGCCGTAGGTGCGGCCGAGTGACGGCTCCTACACCTAGGTCCGAAGCCCAGCAGTCGGGAGGACAAGTGAAGCGATTTCGAACTCTGAATTCAGAAGCGAGGTTTCATTTGGCATGGCCGATATGCCTGCTTCTGATCGCCATACCGGCCCTGGCTGGAGAGACCGGCCAAGAGGCCGGCTCTGCGGCGGTCCAATCGATCGAGTTCACGGTGCAAACCGGCCACACGGCCGAGATTCAAGGGCTCGAGTACGCGGCCAACGGCAAATTCTTCGTGAGCGCCGGCAAAGACTCCACGATCAAAATCTGGTCTCCAACTGGTACCCTCATTCGTACGATCCGCACGGGCTTCTGGGTCAACTACCTTGCCCTTTCCCACGATGGTGAGTTGCTTCTGGCAGCCAGTCGCACCGGCACCATCTTCCTTTTGTCGCTCGATGGACGGGTCGTTCACCGGTTTCCCGATGTTCCGATGCGAGAGGGATTTGTCTCTGCCGTGGCCATTTCGAGCGACGACCACAATGTAGCCATCGGCACGACCAAAGGACTGGTCCTTTATCGGCTAGAAGGCACAACCGATACGAGAATGCCAACAGAAGGTGACACTTCGGAGGTTGAGAGCGTGCTCTATGGCGAGCACGGACCGATCACCGGATCTTTCGACGGCAAGCTGCGTTTCTGGAGCAACGAAGGAAAGCTGCTCCATACGGTAGCCGCACACGAATATGCCATCAAGACGATGGCCCTCAGCCCCGACGGCAAGACTCTTGCAACTGGAGGGAGCCCGATCTTCTTTGGCGAGGCTCCCAAGAACATCAAGCCGCTCACCAAACTATGGGATCTAGAAGGCAATCCGCTCGGCCAATTCTCATCCCAGTTCACTCAGTGCCTGCGGTTCAGCGCCGATGGAGCAAGCCTTGTCAGCGGCGGACTCTCCGATAATCAGGTGAAGATCTATAAAAGATCGGGTGAACTCGTGCGCGCAATCCCAGTGGGATCGGGCGGGCATCGTTCTCCCTATCTGATCGCTCCGGCACCCGATGGACGCACCCTGATCACTGCCGATGACAATATCGATCCACCGGGACTTGAGATCTGGAACGTTGACGGCACCTTCGAACGCGCCCTGCTGGGATTGAGTGGTCCGATGACGAACGTCGTCACATCGCCCGATGGAAACTTCATCGTGACCTTGTCGGCTGATCGTCTCGTCCGAATCTGGTCGCTGAACGGCCGCCTGATCGCGAGCTTGCCCGGTCACAAACAATATCCCACCGGCCTCGCTTACGCTCCGAACGGCAAATACTTCGCTAGTGGCGCCGACGAGGTCATCCTCTGGAGCCCTCTTGGCCAGAAACTGGATGAGTTCACCGGCTTTAAGAACGGTGCTGGAGCGCTCGCCTTTTCGCCGGACAGCCGCTTCTTGTTTTGCGGCGATGGGGGAGGCTCGGTTCACATCTACGATCTGGAGCAGAAGCCCGCACGACATCTGAAGGCAAGCGACGGCCGTATCTACGCGTTGGCTATCGCCCCGTCGGGAAAGTACTTCGCCACCGGCAGCTATCGCGAAGAAGTTCGCATCTGGGACATCGAGGGAAAACTGCAGGGCGAGAGCCGCTTCGATCCGAAAATCATTAAACCCGTAGGCCCAGCGTATTCGCTCGCATTCACTCCGGAAGGAGACAAGTTAGTCGCGGCAACGACAAACCCCGAAAAAAGCCTCCAGGTCTTCGATCTCAAAGCGCAACTCGTGGACTCGATCAAGGTCAACAATTCTTTCCAGGGTGGAGCAATCCAATTTTCAAAGTCGGGCCGTTGGCTTGCGGTCACGGCGAACAGCACCGTCACCCTATGGGATTGGCAATCGCGCAAGCTCGTCCGCGTGCTCAAAGGCCATGCAGACTTCATCAATGGCCTCGCGTTCACGCCCGACGAGCAGCACATCGTTAGCGCCGGTCACGATGCAACCACAAGAGTATGGCGCGTCGATAATGGGTACTCGATGGCTCTATTGGCTCATGGCGGCGACTGGATCGTCTACACTCCCGATGGCTACTTTGACAGTTCGCACTATGGTGGCGACTTGGTTGGTATCACGCGAGGCCTCGACACCTTCGCGGTCGATCAATTCGCTCTCCAACTCAATCGGCCGGACCTGATACTCAGCCGCATGGGAATTGGCTCGCCCGAGTTCATCGAGCATCTTCATTCCAGGTACGAGCGCCGGCTTGAACAGAGCGGATTTCATGCGAATGCTTCCGGACTAAAACTTCAGGCTCCCGAAGTGCATCTCGTGGAAGCCAAGCAGGATGGTAAGTTTGCCCAGATCGAAGCCGAGCTCAGCGATCAACAGTATCCCCTCACGGGCTACCAAATGTATGTCAATAACGTTCCCATCTTTCGCGGACAAGGAAAGCCCGTCACCGGCTCAAAGGCACGCGTGAGTGAGCGCATCGAGCTTGGGCAGGGAGAAAACAAGATCGAAATCAGTGGCTTCAACAGCCAGGGAGTGGAGGCGTTGCGAGCCCATTGGTCTACGATCTACCGGGCGGAGTCGAAGGATCTCAAGCACGATCTCTACTACATTGGGTTCGGAGTCTCGCGTTACCGGACTCCGGCCCTCAACCTGCAATTTGCCCACAAAGATGTCCTGGACTTAGGGGCGGCTCTTGAGCGCTATTCCGGCTCATACGGCCACGTCATCGTAAAGACGTACGTCGACGATGCCGTCACTCGTGACAACATCCTAAAAGCCGGTGAAGTTCTGAAGAACGCCAGCGTGGACGACACAGTCGTCATTCTGGTTTCCGGGCACGGGGCCTACGATGTCTCCAAGGAAGCAACGTACTACTACGGGACCTACAACATCGATGTCAAGAATCTTGCCACAACAGCGGTGAGCTTCGACGAGATCGAGTCTCTACTCCGCGATATTGCGCCGCGCCGCAAACTATTGCTGCTGGACACCTGCGAATCCGGTGAAATGGATGAAACGACGCGAGCGGAACTGACCGCGAAAATGCGAGACGCGGGGCTGGCCGCTCGTACTAGCACGGTCTTCCAGCAGGCGCGCACCGGCCAACCCAAGAGAGTGTTCCTCTATGAACGGGACCGCTACATCTACAACGATCTTGCTCGGCGAACCGGTTCCATCATCTTCTCGGCGTCGCACGCGGGAGAGATGTCGTTCGAATCGCAGAAGATTCAGAACGGCTTCTTTACGCACGAGATTCTAGAGGCACTCGCCTCAAGCCAGGCGGACACCAACCAGGATGGCAAGATTTCGATGGATGAGCTGGAGGCGTTCGTTTCGTTGAAAGTCGCACTCATGACCGGCGGCCTGCAGCGGCCTACCGTGGACCGAGACAACATCAATCAGCGCTTTACCTTTCCGTTGCTCCACTGAATTCGTGGGCTCCCGTGCCCGGAGCAGACGGAGTCAGCTGTCACTCGAAAAGAGCCGCTTGCCCAACGGTCGATTCGGCATCTCTAAAGTTGCTCAGGCCGACGCCTACAAGCCGATAGCGTTGGTGTGGACGGAGATTCACTCGTTCTCGCAGCCTCAGCGCAATGTCGCTCAATTCTTCGCATGACGACGGTGGGAGAACCCAAGTTGGGGCTATGACCGTATCGTGGGAGGGTTGGAGAATCTGGGCTACCGGCTGTCCGACCAGACGGTGGGCAACATTCTGCGTCGCCATGGCGTTCCTCCAGCACCCCACCGCAAACACACGGTCAATTGGAAAGACTTCATTCGAACCCACCTGGCGGTTCTGGCGGGAACCGACTTCTTCACAGCGGAAGTCCTCACGTGGAACGGCCCGATCACATATTACGTGCTGTTCTTCATTCACCTGGAGAGCCGGCGGGTATGTTTATCAGGAATCACGCGGCATCCGGATCAGGAGTGGATGGAACAGCAGGCCCGGACCGTGACATTGGCGGAGTGGGGTTTTCTGCGCAAGCACAAATATCTATTGCATGACCGAGATGCGAAATTCTGCACGTCATTCCGAGAACTCGTTGAAACCGATGGGCGGAAGGCCATTGCACTGCCGGCAAGGAGCCCGAACTTGAACGCGTACGCGGAACGATGGGTGAGGTCAGCAAAAGAGGAATGCCTGTCGAAGTTGATCCTGTTTGGTGAGGGTTCTCTGCGGCGAACCTTGCGTCACTATGTTGCGCATCACCATGAGGAACGAAATCACCAAGGACGACAGAACCAGCTTCTATTTCCGCGACACAGAAAGCGAGTGGGTACGGAAGAAGGCGCGATACGCTGTCGGGAGCGATTGGGTGGACTGCTGAAATATTACGATCGCGAAGCGGCTTAGGGCTCGGTCGGAGCAGGGAACCAAGCCATGAATTCTTAGAGCTGCAGCTTTGAGGGCCGCCCTTGGCCAAGAGGCTGTGCAAACAAGCGGGTACATATAATATTAAGGACAGACGCCCTTCACCTTCCTACGCCAATGAGTTCGTCATTGCCATGGGTTCCCTTCGCGAAGGGCGAACCCTGACTCGTCGAATCTTGCCTTTTCTGAACGCAGATCCCCGTCAGCAGCTGCCTCGAGGAACAGTCGCTCCTCTGAGACGACGGGCTCGAATGGTGCTCAGACTCGTTCCGGTTTTTTTACCATACGAGATCGTTTCCTGGAGAACTTTCGGGAACGACTGAGAAAGTTTGGACTGGAGCTCCATCCAGACAAGACGCGCCGGATCGAGTTCGGGCGGTTCGCCGAACAAAACCGGAAACGAAGAGGGGAAGGCAAGCCCGAGACGTTCGACTTCCTAGGCTTCAAGCACATCAGCGGGAAGAATAGGTTAGGGCGATTTACTGTGAGGCGCAAGACGATCCGCAAACGCATGGGAGCGAAGCTGCGGGAACTTAAGCAGCAGCTCCGTGAGCGTATGCACGATCCGGTGCGCCAAACCGGCCAATGGCTCAAGTCGATAGTGCAGGGCCACTTCAACTACTATGCGGTACCGGGAAACCTCGACAGTCTCAGCGTATTCCGGCGTCGGCTAACTGGGTATTGGTGGCACACACTTCGCCGCCGAAGTCAGAAACGCCGGCTCTCCTGGACACGTATGCTCGCTTTGGCTGACCGATGGCTCCCTCAACCGCGAGTGCTCCATCCTTATCCCGCGGATCGCTTTGCCGCCAGTCATCCGCGATAAGAACCGGATGCGCTTCTAGCGCCCGTCCGGGTCCGCGCGGGGGGTAGCACGCACAGTGCTATCCCTACCGCGATCTCACTGGGGTGCGGGCAATAAAACCAACAACCAAACTGCGATCCATTCCGCGATCCGTTCGTCGGTTTACCACTGCTTTCCATGCACTACGGTGCCATCCGTGTCCCTGCATGTTGTTGAAATTACGTTTTCCCGTGGATTCGAGTTCTACCTGAGGAGCTATTCTTTCAATGGCTTAGTGCACCTAACTTCTTGGGCGTGTTGAGCAATCCAGGGGGCAAGGGGGCTTGTAAGCGTTGCTGCGCGCGCGCAGGTTTGAGGCGCCTTAATGCCGCTCGCGCTAGGTCGTTCGCCTTTTTTGATCTAACGTCATTACTGTCCTTGCCTCCCAGGCTGATGCGCAAAAAATAATTCTCTTCCAAGACGTAGA
>Ga0307479_10000473_pt1 | contig 35793 bp, 29 predicted proteins | sample atmos_gasesECM4C_FD_203743 | JGI IMG/M metagenome (GOLD analysis project Ga0307479, IMG submission 203743) | Hardwood forest soil microbial communities from Morgan-Monroe State Forest, Indiana, United States - atmos_gasesECM4C_515 | ecosystem: Environmental > Terrestrial > Soil > Temperate...
CAGCCGCAGATTCGCGATCCGGACCACCCGAGCGAACTTCAGGAAGGCAAATCCCCGGCCGGGCTGCGCGTCGACCTGCAGGAGGTGAGCTTCGCCTACCCGTCGCGCGCGGGGCGCAACGTGGTCGACGATCTGAGCCTGATCATTGAGGCCGGCCAGACGGTGGCGCTGGTGGGCCCGTCGGGCGCCGGCAAATCTACGATCTTCCAGCTGCTGCAGCGCTTCTACGAGGCCCAGCGCGGCAGTGTCCTGGTGGGCGGCATCGACGTGCGGCAGCTGCGCCTGTCGGATCTGCGCCGGCGCATCGCGGTGGTGCCCCAGGATCCGGTGATCTTTTCCGGCACGGTGCTGGACAACATCCGCTACGGTCGCGCGCAGGCCAGCGTCGAAGAGGCGCTGGCCGCGGCCCGGGCGGCCCACGTCGAGGAATTCGTCGGCCAGCTGCCGCAGCGCTACGACACCTTCGTGGGCGAGCGCGGGCTGCGCCTGTCGGGCGGGCAGCGCCAGCGGGTCGCGATCGCGCGCGCGATCCTGAAGAACGCTCCGCTGCTGCTGCTGGACGAGGCCACCAGCAGCCTGGATGCCGAAAGCGAGCGCACGGTGCAGCTCGCGCTGGAAACCGCCATGCGCGGACGCACCACGATCGTGATCGCGCACCGGCTGGCCACGGTGCAGCGCGCCGACCGCATCTTCGTGCTGGACCACGGGGCGATCGTCGATTCCGGCACCCACGCCGAGCTGGTGGCGCGGGCGGGGCTGTACAGCCGGCTGGCGGCGCTGCAGTTCTCGCTGTAGCCCTGCCTCCGCCCTGCTTCGCCCCTGCTCCGCCCGGCTTCGCCGGGCTACGCAGGGCATGGTGCCGATAGAATCGGCACCATGGAATACGAAAACCTGATGCGGCACGTGTTCGAGCACGGCGTGGACAAGCGCGACCGCACCGGAACCGGCGCGCGCTCGGTGTTCGGCTACCAGATGCGGTTCGACCTGCAGCAGGGCTTCCCGCTGGTGACCACGAAAAAGCTGCACCTGCGCTCGATCATCCACGAGCTGCTGTGGTTCCTTCAAGGCAGCAGCAACGTCGAGTATCTCAGGCGCCACGGCGTGACCATCTGGGACGAATGGGCCGATGCCGACGGCGAGCTGGGGCCTGTGTACGGCGTGCAGTGGCGCGCCTGGCCCTCGCCGCGCGGCCCGATCGACCAGATCGCGCAGGTGATCGAGCGCATCCGCGCGGACCCCGACTCGCGCCGGCTGATCGTTTCGGCCTGGAACGTGTCGGACCTGCCGGACATGAAGCTTCCGCCCTGCCACCTGCTGTTCCAGTTCAACGTGACGGCCGGGCGCCTGAGCTGCCAGCTGTACCAGCGCAGCTGCGATGTGTTCCTGGGGGTTCCGTTCAATATCGCCAGCTACAGCCTGCTCACGCACATGGTGGCGCAGCAGTGCGACCTGGCGCCGGGCGATTTCGTGTGGACCGGCGGCGACTGCCACATCTACCGCAACCATTTCGACCAGGTGCGCGAGCAGCTGTCGCGCACCCCCTATCCGTACCCGCAGCTGCGCATCCAGCGGCGGCCGCCGTCGATCTCGGACTACGTGTTCGAGGACTTCGAGATCGTCGGCTACCAGGCGCATCCGGCCATCAAGGGCGAAGTGGCCGTATGACGGCCCCGAGCATGACCGGCCCGATCCAGGCGCGAGCAGCCGATCCGTGGCGACACCACCGCTTCGCGTGAACCTGATTGTGGCGTGGGACCGCAACCGCGTGATCGGGCGCGCCGGCACGCTGCCCTGGCACCTGCCGGAGGATCTGCGCCATTTCAAGCGCACCACGCTCGGGCACCCGATCGTGATGGGCCGCAAGACCTGGGAGTCGATCGGGCGCGCGCTGCCGGGACGGCGCAGCATCGTGGTCACGCGCAATGCGCGCTTCACCGCCCCGGGCGGCGAGACGGCGGGGAGCCTGGCGCAGGCGCTGGCGATGTGCGCCGGTGCCCCCGAGGTGTTCGTGATCGGCGGGGCGCAGCTGTTCGCGCAGGCCCTGCCGCTGGCGCAGCGCCTGATCGTCACCGAAATCGACGCCGACTTCGAAGGCGACACGTTCTTTCCGCCGTACGATCCGGCCGCCTGGCGCGAGACCGCGCGCGAGCACCAGGGTCCCGGCCCGCAGCGGCCCTTCGGCATCGACTTCGTCACGTTTGAGCTCAAGAAACCGGCGCAGTAAAGGCCAATCGATCGGGAGAGAGGCATGCCACACGAGGAGTTCCACGTGCACGGGCCGCACGACCACCAGCTGGAACATGCGGCCGAGCACGGCGGCGCCGACCGCTTCTCCGGCCGCATCGCGGTGACCACCGCGATCCTGGCGACGGTGGGGGCGTTGATGTCGTTCGCCGGCGGCGACACGCAGGCCAAGGCGCAGCTCTACAAGAACAACGCCGCCATCAAGAAGACCGAGGCCAATGACCAGTGGACGTACTACCAGGCCAAGGGCAACAAGCGCAACCTGGCCGAGGTTGCCGCCACGCTATCGACGCAGCCCGAAAAAGTCCAGTTCTACCGCGACGAGACCGAGCGCTACAAGAAAGAGCAGGTCCAGATCAAAGAGGGAGCCGACAAGCTGGAAGCCGAATCGAAGAGCTGGGACGCGCGCAGCGATGAGGAAATGCACTTGCACCACCGCTGGGCGCTGGGCGCGACCGCGATGCAGATCGCGATCGCGCTGTCGGCCATCGCGCTGCTGACGCGCCGCGAATGGCTGGTGTACGGGGTGTACACGGTGGCGGCGATCGGAGCGGTGTTTGGCGGGCTGGCGATCGCGGGGTTGTAGACGCCCAACTGCTACCGCCCGTATTTTGCTGTGATAGAAGCCTTGGCGAGCTGGTTGGCGTGGATCTTGAAGCCGATCAGCGCCGCGCTGGCGTCGGGCGGCAGGTCGAGCGTGTCGACCTTCAGCGCGTAGAGCGTGAAGATGTAGCGGTGCGGCTTGTCGCCCGGCGGCGGGCAGGCGCCGCCGAACTCGCCGGTGCCGAAATCGTTGCGCCCCTGGCGTGCGCCGGTGGGCAGCTTGCCGACCCGCCCGATGCCCCTGGGCAGCGCGGTGGCGGTGGGCGGCAGGTCGAACACGATCCAGTGCCACCAGCCGCTGCCGGTCGGAGCATCCGGGTCGTACACCGTCAGGGCGAAGCTCTTGGTGCCGGCCGGGGCGCCGCTCCAGCTCAAGGCCGGAGAGACGTTCTGGCCGCTGCAACCGAATCCCGAGAACACCTGGGCCTGGGTCAACGTCGCGCCCTCGGCAATCTCTGGGCTGGTCAGCTGCAACGCGCCGGCCGCCGCTGCGGGAGACAACCCAGCCGCCAGCAACAGCGACCCGACGGCTATCGGCAATGTCCATCGACGCATGGTGATGCCCTCCCCTTGTTGTTGACTATTTCAATGGCTTGAAGCGCAGCCGGTGCGGGCGGGCCCCCTCCTCGCCCAGCCGGCGCTTCTTGTCGTCCTCGTAGTCGTGGTAGTTGCCGGGATAAAACACCCACTGCGAATCGCCTTCGCAGGCGAGGATGTGGGTGGCGATCCGGTCCAGGAACCAGCGGTCGTGCGAGATCACCAGCACGCTGCCCGCGAACTCCAGCAAGGCGTCCTCCAGCGCGCGCAGCGTCTCCACGTCCAGATCGTTGGACGGCTCGTCCAGCAGCAGCACGTTGCCGCCCGCGATCAGGACCTTGGCCAGGTGCAGGCGGCCGCGCTCGCCGCCCGAGAGCTGGCCGACCGGCTTTTGCTGGTCGGCGCCGCGGAAATTGAAGCGCCCGATGTAGGCGCGCGAGGGCATCTCGAACTTGCCCACCGTCAGCACGTCCTGTCCGCCGGAGACCTCTTCCCACACGGTCTTGTCCGCGTTCAGCGCGTCGCGCGACTGGTCCACGAAAGCGGTCTTCACCGTGGGCCCGATCGAGACTTCGCCCTGGTCGGGCCGCTCGCGCCCGTTGATCATCCGGAACAGCGTCGACTTGCCGGCCCCGTTGGGTCCGATGATGCCGACGATCGCTCCCGGCGGCACGTTGAACGAGAGCCGGTCGATCAGCAGCCGGTCGCCGTAGCCCTTGCTCACCTCCTTGAACTCGATCACCTCGTTGCCGAGGCGCTCGCCCACCGGGATGAAGATCTCCTGTGTCTCGTTGCGCTTCTGGTACTCGACCGAGTTCAATTCCTCGAAGCGCGCCAGGCGCGCCTTGCTCTTGGCCTGGCGCCCCTTCGGGTTCTGCCGGACCCACTCGAGCTCCAGCTTCATCGCGCGGATGCGGCCGGCTTCCTGCTTGGCCTCGACCTCCAGGCGCTGCTCTTTCTGCTCCAGCCACGAGCTGTAGTTGCCCTGCCAAGGAATGCCCCGCCCGCGATCCAGCTCCAGGATCCACTGGCACGCGTTGTCCAGGAAATAGCGATCGTGGGTGATGCCGACCACGGTGCCCGGGAAGCGCAGCAGGAACTGCTCCAGCCACTCGACGCTTTCTGCATCCAGGTGGTTGGTCGGCTCGTCCAGCAGCAGCATGTCCGGCTTGGACAGCAGCAGGCGGCACAGTGCCACGCGGCGCTTCTCGCCGCCGGAGAGCTGCCCGATCATGGCCTCCCAGGGCGGAAGGCGCAGTGCATCGGCGGCGATCTCGAGCTGGTGCTCCAGGTCGGCGCCGCTCGCAGCGACGATCGCCTCGTAGCGCGCCTGCTCGGCGGCGAGCTGGTCGAAGTCGGCGTCGGGCTCGGCGTAGGCGGCGTAGATCTGCTCGAGGCGCTGGTGCGCCTCGATCACCTCGCCGAGGCCCTCCTCCACGCTCTGGCGCACGCTGCGCGCGGCGTCGAGCTGCGGCTCCTGCGGCAGATAGCCGATCTTCAGGTTCGGCATCGGCACCGCTTCGCCGTCGAAGTTCGCGTCCTCGCCTGCCATGATCCGCATCAGGCTGGATTTGCCCGAACCGTTCAGGCCGAGCACGCCGATCTTGGCGCCCGGATAGAACGACAGCGAGACGTCCTTCAGGATCTGGCGCTTGGGCGGCACGGTCTTGCTGACCCGCCGCATGGTGTAAACGTATTGCATGGCAGTACCACCCTCACCCCAACCCCTCTCCCTGAGGGACAGGGGCTGATTTCGCAGCGCGCAGCTTACCGAACGTCGGCCGTTTCGTAGGCCGACATCGGCGGGCAGGTGCACACCAGGTGGCGGTCGCCGTACACGTTGTCGATGCGCGCCACCGCGGGCCACACCTTGGCGGGCGCATCGGTGCCGGCCGGATAGGCCGCCTGGCGCCGCGTGTACGGGTGGCTCCAGGCGTCGGCCGCGATCATTGCGGCCGTGTGGGGGGCGTTCTTCAGCGGGTTGTCGGCCCGATCCATCCGGCCCTGCTCGATGTCGCGGATCTCGGCCCGAATCGAGATCATCGCCTCGACGAAGCGGTCCAGCTCGGCCTTCGGCTCCGATTCGGTCGGCTCGATCATCAGGGTGCCGGCCACCGGGAACGACACGGTCGGCGCGTGCAACCCGTAGTCCATCAGCCGCTTGGCCACGTCCTCGGCGGTGACCCCGCTCGCGTCCTTCAGCGGCCGCAGGTCGATGATGCATTCGTGCGCCACGAAGCCGTTGCGGCCCGCATACAGGATCGGGTAATGCGCGGCCAGCCGGCGGGCCACGTAGTTGGCGCTGAGCAGCGCCACCGTGGTGGCGCGGGTCAACCCGCTGCCTCCCATCATCGTCACGTACATCCACACGATCGGCAGTATCCCGGCCGAGCCGTACGGGGCGGCGCTGACCGGACCCACCGGCGAGGCCACGCCGATGCGGCCCGGAAGATAGGGCGCCAGGTGCGACTTGACCGCAACCGGCCCGACGCCCGGGCCGCCTCCGCCGTGCGGGATGCAGAACGTCTTGTGCAGGTTCAGATGCGACACATCGCCGCCGAAGCGGCCGGGGGCGGCCAGCCCGACCAGCGCATTCAGGTTGGCGCCGTCCACGTAGACCTGGCCGCCGTGCCGGTGCACCACGTCGCAGACCGGGCCGATCGCTTCCTCGAACACCCCGTGCGTGGACGGGTAGGTGATCATCAGCGCGGCCAGGCGCTCCGAGTGGCGGCTCGCCTTGGCCTGCAGGTCGGCCAGGTCGACGTTGCCGCCGGCATCGCAGGCCACCGCAACCACCTGCAGTCCCGCCAGGTGGGCCGAGGCCGGGTTGGTGCCGTGCGCGCTTTCCGGAATCAGGCAGATGTCGCGCTGGGGCTGGCCGCGCGCGTGGTGCCAGGCCCGGATCGCGAGCAGCCCGGCCAGCTCGCCCTGCGAGCCGGCGTTGGGCTGCAGGCTGACCGCGTCGTAGCCGGCGCACTGCGCAAGCCACCGCTGCAGCGCGTCGGTCATCTGGCGGTAGCCCTGCACCTGGTCGTCGGGCGCGTACGGGTGTACATCGGCGAACTGCGGCCAGGTGATCGGGATCATCTCCGAGGTCGCATTGAGCTTCATCGTGCACGAGCCCAGCGGGATCATGGTTCGATCCAGCGCCAGGTCACGGTCGGCGAGCCGGCGCAGATAGCGCAGCATCGCCGTTTCCGAGTGGTGGGCGTTGAACACCGGATGCGTCAGGATCGGCGTGCGCCGCGCAAGAGCCGGCGGTATCGCATCGGGCGTGGACGCGTCGAGCGCGTCGATCCGCCCGGGATCGGCTGGCAGCCCGAACAGCGACCACAGCGCCTCGATGTCGGCCCGGCCGACCGTCTCGTCCAGCGCGATGCCCACCGCGTCGGCTCCCAGGTCGCGCAGGTTGATGCCGTGGGCGCGCGCGGCCGCATGGATCCGGCCCGCATCGATCCCGCTCACCTGGATCGTGTCGAAAAAATGCGGGCTCACTCGCAGGCCGGCCGAGCGCAGGCCGGCCGCCAGCACGACGGCCAGGCGGTGCATGCGCTGCGCGATCCGGCGCAAGCCGTCGGGGCCGTGGTAGATCGCGTAAAAGGCGGCGATCACCGCCAGCAGCGCCTGCGAGGTGCAGATGTTGGAGGTGGCCTTCTCGCGCCGTATGTGCTGCTCGCGCGTCTGCAGCGCCAGCCGCAGCGCCGGCGAGCCCTGGCTGTCGACCGACACTCCGACCACGCGCCCTGGCAAGGCCCGCTTGAACGTGTCCCGGCACGCCATGAACGCGGCGTGGGGTCCGCCAAACCCGAGCGGAAGTCCGAAGCGCTGCGCCGATCCGACCACGATGTCGGCGCCCCACTCGCCCGGCGGCGCCAGCAGCACCAGCGCCAGCGGATCGGCGGCCACCGACAGCAGCGCGCCGCGGGCGTGCGCCATGTCAGCCAGACGGGTCTCGGGTGCGGAGCCGATCTGACCGGTCGAGGCCGGATACTGGATCAGGTAGCCGAACGCGTCGATGCCGGCCGCCGCGGCGTCCTCGGCGATGCGCAGCTCGATGCCGACCGCCGGCGCGCGCGTCTGCAGCACCGCGATCGTCTGCGGGTGGCAGCTCGCGGAAACGAAGAAGGTCGACGACGGGTTGTTGCTGCAGCGCCGGCTCATCATCATCGCCTCGGCGGCCGCCGTGGCCTCGTCCAGCAGCGAAGCGTTGGCCACCGGCAGGCCCGTGAGATCGCACACCAGCGTCTGGAAATTCAGCATGCCCTCCAGTCGTCCCTGCGCGATCTCGGCCTGGTACGGCGTGTACGCGGTGTACCAGGCCGGGTTCTGCAGCACGTTGCGGGCGATCACCTGCGGCAGCCGGGCGGCGTGATAGCCCATGCCGATGTAATTGCGCAATATCCGGTTGCGCGAAGACAGCTCCTGCAGACGCGCCAGCGCCTGCGCTTCGCCCAGCGGGCCGTCCAGGGCCAGCGGTTCCTTCAGCCGGATCGACTCCGGCACGATCGCATCGACCAGCGCGGACAGGTCCGGCTGCTTCAGCGCGACCAGCATCGCGGCCACGTCGGCTTCCGACGGGCCGATGTGCCGCTGGATGAATTCCCCGTCGCACTCGAGCTCGGCCAGCCGCGCCGCCACCGAAGGCGTCGTGCGGTCCATGTCACTTGTGCTGCGCAACGTTGCTGGCGTACTGGCCCGCATCGAGCAGCCGCGCCTGCGAGCCCGGCTCGAGCGGACGCAGCCGGAACAGCCACGCGGAAAAGGCGTCGGCGTTGATCGATTCGGGCTTTTCGGTGACGGCCGGATTGACCGCGACCACCTCCCCGGCGATCGGTGCGTACACGTCGGAGGCCGCCTTGACCGACTCGACCACGGCGGCCGCTTCGCCGGCCTTCAGGGCGCGGCCGACCTTGGGCAGCTCGATGAACACCAGGTCGCCGAGCGACTCCTGGGCAAAATCGGTGATGCCGACGGTGGCGGTGCCGTCGCTTTCCCATCGCACCCATTCGTGCGAATCCGTGTACTTCAGCTCCGGCGGCACTTTCATCGGATCAGGTCCTTTCCTGGTTTGAACAGCAAGCGCGTTGGTCGAGCTCTCTATATGAGCGGCCGGCCGTGGCGCACGAAGCGGGGCTTGACCACCCGCGCGGGCGCCGGCCCGGCGCGCAGCTGCGCGGTCACGGTATCGCCCGGCTGCACCGCCGCCGGCACGCGCGCCAGCGCGATCGACACCTGCAGCGTCGGCGAAAAACTCCCGCTGGTGATCTGCCCTTCCCCGTGCTCGGTGACCACGGTCTGATGGGCCCGCAGCACGCCCTTGTCGAGCAGCTTCAGCCCCAGCAACTGGCGCAGCGCCCCAGAGGCGCGCTGGCGCTCCAGCGCGACCCGCCCGACGAAGGAGCGATCCGCATCGAGCTCGACGGTCCAGCCCAGGCCCGACTCGAGCGGCGTGACGCTCTCGTCCATGTCCTGCCCGTACAGCGCCAGCCCGGCCTCCAGCCGCAGCGTGTCTCGCGCGCCCAGGCCGCAGGCGCGCGCGCCCGAAGCGGTCAGGCTGCGCCACACGCCGGCCGCCTTCTCGACCGGCACCACGATCTCGAAGCCGTCTTCGCCGGTATAGCCAGTGCGGCCCACGAAGGCCGCATCCAGCCGGGTCGAATGAAAGCCGTCCAGCGGCACCGCGCGCGCGGCCAGCTCCGGCTGGGCGCGCGCCAGCAGCGCCGCCGAGTTGGGGCCCTGCAGCGCGATGATGGCCAGGTCGGGCCGCGGCCGGCATTCGACCCGCAGACGCCGGCTCGACACGAGCTCGTCCATCCATTGCAGGTCGCGCTCGGCGGTGGCCGCATTCAGGATGGCGCGAAACCGGTTCGGATCGTCACCCCAGCGATACACGATCAGGTCGTCCAGAACGCCGCCGCGCTCGTTCAGCATGCACGCATACATGGCCCGGTCCGGGCCGCGCCGTCCGATGTCGGCCGTGAGGAGCTGCTGCAGAAAGGCGCGCGCATCGGCCCAGGCGATGTCGACCACGCACATGTGCGACACGTCGAACACGCCGGCGTCGCGCCGCACCGCGTGGTGCTCCTCGATCTGGGAGCCGTAGTGCAGCGGCATTTCCCAGCCGCCGAAATCGACCATGCGAGCGCCCGCGGCCAGGTGGACCTCGTACAGCGCGGTGCGTTTCAGCATGCAAGCCGTCCCCGATCGGAAACGGCGAATTATCGGCCATCCGAGCAATGGCCGCGCGCAACGCGCAATGGACGGTGGGTCTGGCTAGCCGACCAGCTCGGCCAGGGTGCCTTCGATCTGGCGCCGCAGCGAGCGCCACTCGCCTTCCAGCGACGCCACCGCGGCCTCGGCCCGGCCCAGATCGGCGGCGCGGGCGTCGCTCTCGAGCGCCGCGCAGATGGCCGCCAGCCTCATCGCGCCGGTGTGCGCGCTGGATGACTTCAGCGCGTGCGCCGCGGTGGCGATCACCGCTGCGTCGCGGCGCTGCCAGGCCTGCTGGATCGCAGCCAGGTGCCTGGGCGCATCGTGCAGGAACAGCTGCAGCACCGTGCCGAGCAGCTCGGGCCTGGCGCTGCCGCCCAGCTCGCGAATCCGTTCCAGCACGGCCCTGTCAAGGACCGGGGAATCGAAGCGCCGATGCTCGCCCGGCACCAGGAAATTGCGCGAGCGGGCCGCCGCATCCTGCGCGGCGGCGGCCGGGTCGCCGTCGGCGATCGGCGGCAGCACCTTGAGCCAGCGCGCCAGCACCTGGTGCAACTGCGGCGAGGAGAACGGCTTGGGCAGGAAATCGTCCATGCCGGCCGCCAGGCACTGCTCGCGCTCCTGCGCCATCGCATTGGCGGTCAACGCAACGATCGGCGTGTGCCCGCCGACGCTGGCCTCCCCGACCCGGATCGCCCGCGTGGCGTCCAGGCCGTCCAGCACGGGCATCTGCACGTCCATCAGGATCAGGTCGAAGGCGCTTTGGTGGGCCGCCCGGACCGCGGCGCGGCCGTCGATCGCCAGCGCCACCGTCAGCCCGACCCGCTGCAGCATGCCTTCGGCCACCGCCTGGTTCACCGGGTTGTCCTCCACCAGCAGCACGTGCCCGGCAAAGCGCGGAACCGGCGCCGGCCTGGCCACGGCCCGCCGCGCCCAGTTGCAGGTCCCGGTGATCAGCTCCTCGGCCACGCGCGCGAGCTGCGACATCCGCGGCGGCTTGTTCACCGACACGATCCGGTCCGAATTCGAGATCCAGCCGTTTTCCAGGCGCGCCGTCACCGGCGCCATCAGCGCCACGTACAGCTCGCCCAGATTGGCACGGGCGCGCAGCGCGCTCACCAGGCGCTGGCTCGCGCTGCAGGTGAAATCGAAATCGACCAGCAGCAGCCGGTACGGCGCGCCCCGCTGCGCCGCCTCGCGCGCCTCCCCCAGCGCCGCCTCCAGTTCGACCTGCGTCACGTCGTGCAGACCCAGGCGCGCGAGCTGCTGGCGCACGATCGTGCGCAGCATCGGCCGGTCGCCCGCGATCAGCACCCGGAAGTCGACCTCGCGCGGCACGAGCGGCGTGACCATCGATCCGGCGCCGAGCTCCACCGTGCACCAGAACCTGGAGCCGTGGCCCGGCTCCGACTGGAAGCCCACCGCGCCGCCCATCAGCTCGGTGAGCTGGCGCGAGATCACCAGGCCCAGCCCGGTGCCGCCGAAGCGGCGCGTGGTCGAGTCGTCGGCCTGGGTGAACGCCGCGAACAGGCGCTCGCGCTGGCCGGCCTCGATTCCGATGCCGGTGTCCGACACTGCCAGCGCCAGCCGGCACGTCGAGGCAAAGGCGTCGTCGCCAGGCGCCGCGGCCGGCCGATCGGGCGCGAGCGTCGCGCCGATCGGGCGCAGGTGTTCGGCCGCCTCGGCGGGCGTGACCTCGATCAGCACGCTGCCGTGCTCGGTGAACTTGATCGCGTTGGAAACGAAGTTGGTCAGGACCTGGCGCAACCGGGTCGGGTCGCCCACCAGCCGCGCAGGCAGCTCCGGTGCGGTCCAGGCCAGGATCTCCAGGCCCTTGCGCTGCGCGCGCTCGGCGAAGGCGGCGGCCACGTCCTCGACCAGTTCCAGCAGGTCGAATTCGATGCGCTCCAGCTGCAGCTTGCCGGCCTCGATCTTGGAGAAGTCCAGGATGTCGTTCATCAGCGCCAGCAGCGACGTGGCCGACCCGTGGATCGTGTGCGCAAACTGGCGCTGCTGCTCGGTCAGGTCCGAGTCCATCAGCAGCTCGGTCATGCCCAGCACGCCGTTCATCGGGGTGCGGATCTCGTGGCTCATGTTGGCCAGGAAGGCCGACTTGGCCTGCGCCGCCGCCTCGGCGGCCTGCTTGGCTTCCACCAGCGCCTGCGTGCGGCGGCTGACCGTGTCCTCGAGCTCGGCCCGGTAACGGGTCAGCGCCCTGATCGCGTTTTCCTGGCGGCGCCAGGCGCGCCGCAGCAACAATAGCGAGAACCAGCCGGCGGCGCACATCGCCGCCAGAAACAGCCCGTCGACCAGGGCCTCGTTGTACCAGGGCAGCAGGTAGTCCAGGGGCGACAGACCCACCGACACATAGAGCGGATAGTTGCCGATCCGGTGAAACGCGAACGTGCGCCACTGGCCATCGATCGGGCTGGTGGCCTGGTAGGTTGCAGCATTCAAACCCTGGCCCAGCAGCGCCAGAAGTTGCGGCGAGCCGACCTTCACGCCGGCGCCGGCCGACTGGCCGCTGACCTGCGGATAGCGCACCAGCACGTTGTGCTCGGCATCGAACAGCGCCACCGAACCGTGGGCGCCGACCTTCATCGAGGAAATCACTTCGTACAGCCGCTCGGTGCCGATCAGGGCCCGCACCACGCCTGCAAACGATCCATCCGGCCATTCGAGGCGGCGCGCCATCGGCAGCTCCCACCGGCCGGTGGTGCGCGCCAGGATGGGCGGGGCGAACACCAGGTCCGGCTGGTCGCGCGCACGCTGGTAGTACAGCCGGTCGGAAACGTCGACCGGCTTGGCCGGATCGACGCCGGATCCGAACTTGAGTCGACCCGCCGGGTCGGTGGCGCGCAGATTGGAGATCTGGCCCAGGCGATCCTGCTGCCGGGACAGGTAGGCGTTGAAGGTCTGCGTCGACCGGTGCATGTCGGTGGCCTGCAGCCGGAACTCGTCGGCCGCCCCCGCCAGCACCAGGTCAGTCTCATGCAGGGTCGCGAACAGGTACTGCTCGAGCAGACTCGCCAGGCCATCGACGTTGTCGGTCGCCTCGCGGTGCAACCGCTGGTGCGTCTGCCACAGCGAATGGCCCAGGAAGCCGGCAACCACCAGCAGTCCCAGCAGGAACGCCGCAATCGTCGTGGTCTGTGGACGCCGAAGGTCCATGGGCCTGCCCCCGCCTGACGGCCCCAGGATTCCGGGACCTTGGCCCCAGTAACGGCGCGAGCGCGCCGCAACTGAAGCCGCGGCGGGAAAATCAGGCCTTTTCGTCGGCATCAACGGCCGGTGCCGGCCATGCAACGGCAACGGCCGCGCCGGATCCCGGCCGCGTGGCGCGGGCCATCCGGCCCCGCTTCAGGTCCGCGGCAGAGTGACCCCGGTTTGGCCCTGGTACTTGCCGCCGCGGTCGCGATACGAGGTCTCGCACACCTCGTCGGACTCGATGAAGATCACCTGGGCGCAGCCTTCGTTGGCGTAGATGCGGGCCGGCAGCGTCGTGGTGTTGGAGAACTCCAGCGTCACGTGACCTTCCCACTCGGGCTCCAGCGGGGTGACATTCACGATGATGCCGCAGCGCGCGTACGTACTCTTACCCAGGCAGATCGTCAGCACGTTGCGCGGAATGCGGAAGTATTCGATGGTGCGGGCCAGCGCGAACGAATTGGGCGGAATGATGCACACGTCGCCGCGCAGATCGACGAAGGAGTTCGGGTCGAAGGCTTTCGGATCGACGATGGTCGAGTTGATGTTGGTGAAGATCTTGAACTCCGGCGCGCAGCGGATGTCGTAGCCGTAGCTCGACGTTCCGTACGAGACGACCCGGCGGCCGTCGACGCTGCGGACCTGGGTCGGCTCGAACGGCTCGATCATGCCCAGGGCCGCCATGCGGCGGATCCAGCGGTCGCTTTTCACGCTCATGGCGGGCACGATACGCGAACGAAAAGGCTTGCACCGGAAGCCGGGCTGGGTTACATAATCGGGTCCACCTTCCCGCGTGCCGCCGGTACCAGCCGGTCAGGAATGGAAAAATGCCGTTGGACCGGAGTCGCACCTACCGCCACAGCGCACCGCTTGATGCGCGCCGCTCCCCTCCGAACGACTGGATACCGGCGCAGCCCGGTGACCCGATCCAGGAAATCGACACGCCGGCGCTGATCCTGGACCTGGACAAGTTCGAGGCCAATTTAAGGCGGATGGCCGATTTTGCGGCGCGCGCGCACGTGCGGATCCGCCCGCATGCGAAGGTCCACAAGTGCGCGGAGATCGCCCGCCGCCAGATCAATGCGTTCGACGGCGGCATCTGCTGCCAGAAGCTGGGCGAGGCCGAGGCGATGCTGGCCGGCGACGTCACCGACATCCTGATCACCAGCCAGGTGGTCGGCGAGCGCAAGATGCGGCGCCTGGCGCGGCTGGCGCGCCATTACGCGCCGGCGCGGCTGGGCCTGTGCATCGACCACCCGGACGTCGCGCGGCAACTGGCGGCGGTGTGCGAGGCCGAAGAAGCACGCCTGGAAGTGTATGTGGACGTCGACCTGGGCCAGAACCGCGGCGGCGTGCAAACGCCCGAGGCGGCCGTCGAGCTGGCGCGCATCCTGGTGTCGAGCCCCAACCTGTCGCTGATGGGGATCCACGCTTTTTCCAGCATGGCACAGTACCGGCGCGGCGCTCCGGAGCGGCGTGAGGCGACCGACCGGGGCGCGCAGCGCGCCTCGGTGATGCGCGATGCGCTGGTGGCCGCCAACCTGCCGTGCGACGTCGTGTGCGGCGGCGGCACGGGATCGTTCCTGTACGAGGCCGCCAGCGGCGTTTTCAACGAGATCCACGCCGGCTCCTTCGCTCTGATGGACATCAATTACACCCGCAACGAGCACGATCCGGCCGGTCCCCGCTTCGAGTGCGCCCTGTTCGTGCTGAGCTGCGTGATCAGCGTGGGCGAAGAGCGCGCGACGCTGGATGCGGGGCTGAAGGCGTTTTCGACCGACACCGGACCGCCCCAGCCGACCTTCCCCGGGTGGCGCGTGCGCGCGGTCGCCGATGAACACACGGTGCTGATACGCGCCACCGAGGACGGCCAGCCGGTCAAGCTGGGCGACAAGGCGCTGCTGATTCCTAACCGCAGCGATCCGACCGTGAACCTGCACGACTGGATCGTCGCGGTCCGCGCCAACTCGGTCGAAGCGGTCTGGCCCATCGACGCCCGCGGCGCGATGTACTGAGGCGGGCCGCGCCGCGGCCCTCATTTCATTGCACGGGCGGGGGCGCGGCGGCCTCGGGGGGAGCAAAGCGCGGCTGCAGCGCGGTCAGCTGCTCCTCGGTGGTCGCGACCAGCCAGCGGCGCGCGCTGTCGACCTGGTGGCGGTTGTGATCGCGGAACGGACCCATCGCCGGCGCTTCCTTCCACAGCAGCGGCGCGCTGCGGCTGGTGCGGGCCGAGGGCGTGCCCACCAGCAGGCAGTACGGTCCCAGCGGCAGCGACACCAGCGGCAGGGCCGGCTTGGCGCGCACCCGCCAGTCGATGAACGGGGCGTCCGAGATCAGGAAGGGCTGCGGAAATCCGTAGAAGATCGTGAAGTCGTAGAGCGCCAGCTGCTCGCGCACGCCGACCCACAGGCGCCGCACGTCCTCGATCACCGCGGCGCGGATCTCGTGGTCGAACATCGGCTCCTGCGTATAGCGGGCCTGGGCCTGCTCGGCGTCGCGCTGATAGGCGCTGACCAGGGCCAGTTCCACACAGTCCTGCACTGCACGCGCCACCTCGGCCGGCGAGCCCGCCTCGGTGGAGCGGCCATGCTGCGCGGCATGCAGCAGCCGGGCCAGTCCCCCCTCGTGCAGCGCCGGGCCGGCGTGCGCGTCGGGTGGCGCATCCTTCAGCAGCGAGACATAAATATGGCTTTCGACAGCGAAATGCGCCTTTTTGCCTTCGTCGAAGCGGATTTCGCCGCTGGCGCAATCGAGGTAGCGGGTGCCAACGCGTCCGTGCTCCCAGACCCAGTTGCGCAGAAAGGGACGCAGCGCGTGCAGCGCTTCGGGTTTCGTCACCCGCCGATGATGGTTGGGGCGCGCCCGGCCGTCAAGCGCGGCGCCGAACTACGACAGGTTGATCAGGGTCGAGCCCGAAGCCCACAGAAAAGGGCCGCCGACGATGCTCTCGGGCTGCGCGGGGCCGGGGTCGCCGTCGTGGCTGGTCGCGGCCGATGACGGGCCGCTAAGCGGCATCGTCGACGCGGGCCGCTTGTCGAGCAGCGAAAAGAGGGTTTCGGGATCGAGGTTCATGGGGATGTCCTCCTACCCGTACAGACGCAAAGCTCGATCCAACCCCGACAGGCCGCGGTTCGGGTCCTCGGGACCCGATCATCCGAATTGGCAGGTCCTTCCGGGTCGACTCGGACGCTGGGTTTCGACACATTCATAATGGAGCAATAAGACGAAGTTCAAGGAGACAGCAGCATGCTTTACCGCAATCGTTCCGCGGCGGCCCTGGCCGCTTTTTGCGTACTGGCCTTCGCCGCCGCGGCGCATGCCGCGCGGGCGGCCCCGGTCACCGACCCCTTCGCCGGTCGCGACTCTTCGGTGGCGCCCGGGGCTGACTTTTTCGCCCATGCGAACGGTGCGTGGCTGCGCCACACCGAGATTCCCGCCGATCGCAGCAGCTACGGCGTGGGGGCCCAGTTGCAGGAGCTGGCCGACCAGCGCATCAACGAGATCATCCGTGAGGCTGCGCAGAAAGGCGCCGCACCCGGCACCGAAATGCGCAAGATCGGCGACTACTTTGCGACCTTCATGGACGAGGAGGTCATCGAGTCCAAGGGTCTGAAGCCGGTGCAGCCGGCCTTGATGGCGATCGACGCGATCGGCGACCGGCCGGCGCTGGCGCGCGCGCTCGGCGCCACCGTGCGGGCGGACGTGGATGTGCTCAATAACACGAAGGTCTACACCCGCAACATCCTCGGTCTGTGGGTCGCCCAGGACCTCGACCAGCCCGCACGTTATGCGCCCTACCTGGTGCAGGGCGGGCTGGGCATGCCCGATCGCGATTACTACATTGAAGACACGCCGCACATGCGCGAGATCCGCGCGCGCTATCGCGAACACATCGCTACCGTGCTGCGCCTGAGCGGGCTGGCCGATGCGGACACGCGCGCCGGGCGCATCTTCGACCTCGAACTGCGCATCGCCCGGGTGCACGCCACTCGTACCGAGACGGTTGACGTCAAGCGGGGCGACAACCACTGGCGGCGCGCACAGTTCGACCAGCTGGCGCCCGGGCTCAACTGGGATGAATTCTTCCGGGCGGCGGGACTCGCGGCGGCTGCCGAATTCATCGTCTGGCAGCCACAGGCCGTCACCGGGATCGCGGCGCTCGCCGCCAGCGAGCCGATCGCGACCTGGCAGGATTACCTGCGCTTTCACGCCGTCGACCACCTGGCCGGGTACCTGCCACGCGCCTTCGCGCAAGAGCAGTTCCACTTCTACGAGAACGTGCTGGACGGCACGCCGCAGATTCGCGAGCGCTGGAAGCGCGCCGTGGCCGCCACCAGTGAAGCGCTGGGCGAAGCGGTCGGCCACCTGTACGTGCAGCACTATTTCCCGGCGGCCGACAAGGCACAGGTTGAACAGCTGGTGCGCAATCTGATCGCCGCATTCGACCGGCGCCTGGACCAGCTCGCCTGGATGGACCCGCAGACCCGGCGCCAGGCCAAGCAGAAGCTCGCCACGCTGAAGGTCGGCGTGGGCTATCCGGACCGCTGGCGCGACTACGGCACCCTGGAGGTGCTGCGCGGCGATGCGGTCGGTAACCGCCTGCGCGCGGAGGCGTTCGAGACCCGCCGCAACCTGGCCAAGCTGGGCCGGCCGATCGACCGGGACGAATGGGTGATGAACCCGCAGCTGGTCAACGCCGTCAACCTGCCGGTGATGAACGCCATCCAGTTTCCGGCCGCCATCCTGCAGGCGCCCTACTTCAGCTCCGACAACCCGGCCGCGGTGAACTACGGCGCCATCGGCGCCACCATCGGCCACGAGATCAGCCACAGCTTCGACGACCAGGGAGCCTTGTTCGACGCGAGCGGCCGGCTGCACAACTGGTGGACGCCGGGCGACTTCGCTCACTTCCAGGCCTCCGGCCAGGCGCTGGCGCGCCAGTACGACGCCTACCGCCCCTTCGCGGACGTCGCCGTCAACGGCACGCTGACACTGAGCGAGAACATCGCCGACCTGGCCGGCCTGACCGTCGCCTATGACGCCTATCACCTGTCGCTGGGCGCCTCACCCGCGCCGCTGATCGCGGGCCTTTCCGGCGACCAGCAGTTCTTCCTGGGATTCGCCCAGTCCTGGCGCAACAAGGTGCGCGAGCCGGCACTTCGAGAGCGCCTCATCACCGACGGGCATGCCCCCGACGAATACCGGGCCGACACCGTGCGCAATCTGGATGCCTGGTACGCGGCGTTCGACGTCCCGCCCGGCCAGGCGATGTACCTTCAGCCGGCGCAGCGGGTGCGGGTCTGGTAAGCGATCCGTGCCGACGCTCAAGCAGCCTGGACCGGGCACATGACCGACGCACTGCTGGCCAACATCGTCTGGCACAGCCTCGCCGGCCCTCATGCACCCTACGCTTGCGGCACCCAAAGCGCGCGTCGCTATGCACGGGGCTTTTCTCCCGTGATGGCGTTCGCAAACCCGGAACGGGCGGACTTTTCAGCGGTGGAGCCGTTCTGCGACGTCGGCGAGCACCTGTACTGCGCGGCATGGTCCGGTCCGGCGCCGTCCGGCTGGCGGATCGATGTGGACAGCATGGGTCACCAGATGGTGTGGGAGGGCGGCGTCCCGGCGATCGACCCGGGGCTTTGCGCCGTGCGCCTGGGCGCTGGACACGTGCCGCAGATGCTGCAACTCACTGCGCTGACGAAGCCGGGACCGTTCGCGGAAAGGACGGTCGAGCTGGGCGAGTACTACGGCGTCTTCGAGGGCGAACGATTGATCTCGATGGCGGGGGAGCGCTTTCATGCGGGGACCCTCAGGGAGATCAGCGGCGTGTGCACGCACCCCGACTTCCAGGGTCGCGGCCTGGCACGCCGGCTGGTCGAAATGCTGCTTCGGATCGAGCTGGCGCGCGGCGAGGCTCCCTTCCTGCACGTGATGGCCGACAACCACCTGGCCCGCCGCGTCTATGAACGCATGGGATTTCGTCGAATACAGGACTGCGTCGTACGGGTGCTGTCGCGCACGTAGACTACATACCTTTCGCTGCCTCTCACACCTGCAAAGGAATTCGAATGACAAGCGCGGCCGTTGTCCGATCGTTCGGGGCGATCCTGCTGTTCGGACTTGGCGTGGCCACCGGGATCGTCGCGCAGACCAGGACCGATTCGCCTAAACGGGTCGAGCAAAAGCGCGCGGACCTGAGCGGCGCGCCCGGCATGGAGGTGATCGCGTCGACGGCGGAATACAAGCCCGGCGAGGGGATCGACCTGCACTTGCACCACGGCGTCGAGGCGGCCTACGTGCTGCAGGGCGCGCGCGTGCAGCCGCCAGGCAAGGACCCGATCACGCTGGCGACGGGCGCGACGATCATGAACCTGCGCGACGTCAAGCACGGCGGATTCAAGGTCGTCGGCGACACGTCGTTGAAGCTCTTCACGGTTCACGTCGTGGACAAGGGCAAGCCGCTCTACGACTATTCGAATTGAGGCCCCGGGTCGGACGTCTGTGCGAAACGACTTTGGACGGCGACTGACTCTGGCGGCCTGCCTGTGCTTGGGCCACGCCGTCGCGTTGGCGCAGGCGGAAACCTTCGTAAGGAGCGCCACGGCAGCAGAAATCCAGGGCGACTGGCAACTGCTGCCGGTGTCGGATGCGCTCCAGCCCAGCGTCCTGAAAACGAACCCATGGCCGGCTCAATGCCAGTGGTATTCGTACAGCGCGTCCGGCGAGCTGAAAAGCACGGAGACGCTCAAGGGCCCCTGCGACGCGCTGACTGCGAAGCAACTTCACGAAGCGCTGGCACGCGTTCCTGCCGTCATCGGTTGGAAATACGACCTGAACCCGCTTTACAAGTTGCCCCTGATCACCGTCACCCGGAGCGATGTGGCGCGCTACCGGGAGTACTGGGAGGCGGAACTGGTGGTCAAGCCGTTTTCCAAATACGGCCTCGAACTGCGGCAAGGCGATCTGATTCTGTATCTGATCGACCTGAAAACACGTAAGCGGGCTATCGTGCGCCCGCTGCGCAGACTGCCCTGATACGGAATCGCGAATTCGCGACTGCTGAGACATCCGTCAGGAGCCGACTCAGCGATGAGCGCCACAGCAACCCTGGTCTTCGCTCCTGGCCGGTTCTTTGGCGGATCCCGGCTTTCACTGTCGAGCCACGGCGTCAGCGTGTCGCACCGAATCGCCGATTGCGCGCCCGAGGAAGTTGTCGACCACACCCATCAAGACGCGCACTTCATACTGGTCACGGGCGGTGGCTACATGTCAGCCGCCGCCGGCCGTCCCGCTCCAGGCGGGCCCGACCTGATCTACAACCCGCCGGGAACGACCCACCGCGATCGCTTCGTGCGTGGTCGCGGCAGCTTCTTTGCGATATCGCTTGACCCCGTCAAGGCTGCGTCGCTGACGGCAGCTTCGACGCCAGACGAGCCGGTGTACCTGGCCTCGCCTGTGCAGCATGCGATCGCGAGGCGCATCGCCCGGTGCTGTGCTTCACAAGTCTCGGGCCTGTCGCTGGAGTCGCTGTGTGCCGAGCTGCTGGGCAGCATGGACCCGCAAGCGGGCAGGGAGGCGCAGACGCCTCCGAGCTGGCTCCAGGCCGCCTTGGACTTGCTGCACGACCGGTTCGTCGAGGACCTGACGATCGCCGATATCGCCGCAGCCGTCGGCGTCCACCCGATCCATCTGGCCCGCTGCTTTCGTCGGCACTTCCGGTGCACGCCCGCAGAATTCGCACGCTTCCGCCGGCTGGAGAAGGCAACCGACCTGCTGACCCGCACCACCCGGCCCCTAGTCGAAGTCGCGCACAGCTGCGGGTTTGCCGACCAGAGCCACCTGAGCAGGGTTCTCACCCGCAGCCTCGGCCTGACACCGGGCCAATACCGGCGCCTGGCCGGCGACCGGGCGGCCGGCTCGTGCATGTTTCAAATCGACAAGAACGGTTCCGCCAGTTGGGTCAAGCTTCACGCGTGGGCCAAAGCGGCACGTGCCAGCGCCAGGAGATGGAAATGAGCAGGTCAATGACCCGCTGGGCGAATCTGATGATCGTGGGGGCCGCGGTAGGGGCCGCAAACGGGCAGGAGCTGGCTATCGCCGGTATTTCGGGGCAGCGCCTGGCGCAGATGGAGCAGTCCGTACGCGCCGGGGACTTCAAACAGGTGACCAGCGTCGTGCTGGCTCGCGGCGGCAAGCTCGCGTTCGAACGTTACTTCGACGCGGGTGGACCGGATGCGCTGCGCAATACGCGCTCGGCCACGAAAACGGTGACTGGCATGCTGGTGGGCATCGCGATCGACCGCGGGCTGCTGTCCGGTGTGGATGCACGGATTCTCAGATTCTTCCCCGAGAAGCAGCCGCTGCAGAATCCCGATCCCCGCAAGGCGCAAATCACGGTAGAAGATTTCCTCACCATGAGCTCGCTGCTCGAATGCGACGACGAAAACCAGTTCTCGCGCGGCAACGAGGAACGCATGTACCTGCTGGAAGACTGGGTGAAGTTCACACTGGATCTTCCGATCCGCGGCTTTCCCGACTGGGTTGCCAAGCCCGCCGACTCGCCCTACGCGCGCAGTTGGAGCTACTGCACGGCCGGTCCTACGACCCTGGGCCCGCTGCTGGAGCGGGCGACCCAGCAGAGCATTCCCGATTTCGCACGCGACAACCTTTTTTCACCGCTGGGCATCACCGGCGTCAGGTGGCAGTTCCAGCCGCTCGGCGCGGCCATGACCGGCGGTGGCCTGAACCTGCACAGCCGCGACCTGCTGAAGCTCGGGCAGCTCTATTTGAATGGGGGCACCTGGAACAATCGGCGCGTGATCTCCGCCGACTGGGTCGCACGCTCCACCCGACCCCACGCCAACGCGCGCGAGGACACCGACTACGGCTACCTGTGGTGGCTCCAGACGTTTCACGTCGGCGCGCGCGACTTCAGGTGCTTCGCCATGTACGGGACCGGGGGCAACAAGGTCTACGTTTTCCCGCACGAGCAGCTGGTCGCGGTAGTAACGACAACCAATTACCACGTGCCAGGCGCCGGCGCCCTGACAGACCGGTTGCTCACGGACCACATTCTTACCGCACTGGTCGATTCACCCAGCGCCCGGTAGCGGTTCGATTCAGGTCTTCGACACCTTGATCGCCGGCATCTTGGACATGAGGTCCTTGGCGCGCTCCGAGATCCTGATGGCGACCTGGCGCGCGATCGCCCGGTACTGATCGGCGATGGCGCCGTCCGGCTCGGCCACCACGGTCGGCCGGCCCGAGTCCGTCTGCTCGCGGATCCGGATGTCCAGCGGCAGCGAGCCGAGCAGATCGACCTCGTACTGCTTGGCCATCCGCTCGGCCCCGCCCGACCCGAATATGTGCTCGGCGTGGCCGCACTTCGAACACACGTGCACGGCCATGTTCTCGACGATGCCCAGGATCGGCACACCCACCTTCTCGAACATCTTCAGGCCCTTCATCGCATCGAGCAGCGCGATGTCCTGCGGCGTGGTCACGATCACGGCGCCGGTCACCGGCACCTGCTGCGCCAGCGTCAGCTGGATGTCGCCGGTCCCGGGCGGCATGTCCACGATCAGGTAATCGAGGTCCTTCCAGTTGGTCTGGTTCAGAAGCTGCTGCAGCGCGCTGGTCACCATCGGGCCGCGCCACACCATGGGCGTGTCCGCCTCGACCAGGAAGCCGATCGAGCTGGTCTGGATGCCGTGGCCCTGCAGCGGCTCCATGGTCTTGCCGTCCAGGCTCTCCGGGCGGCCCGAAATGCCCAGCATGGTGGGCTGGCTGGGCCCGTAGATGTCGGCATCCAGCATCCCAACCCGCGCGCCTTCGGCCGCCAGGGCCAGCGCCAGGTTGGCCGCAACGGTGCTCTTGCCCACCCCGCCCTTGCCGGAGGCCACCGCAACGATGTTGCGCACGTTGGGCATCACCTTCAGGCCCCGCTGAACCGTGTGCGGCACGATCTTGGAGCCGACCGAAACCTCCACGCCGGTAGCGCCGGCCTGCTTCAGCGCGGTCGTGATCAGCTCCCGGATCCGCCCGAACTGGCTGGCGGCCGGGTAGCCGAGCTCGACATCGAGGCTGACGCGTTGGGCCTCGCCCGGCCCGTCGATGCGGACGTTGCGCACCGCGCGTGCAGAGACGAAATCCCGCCCGGTATTCGGATCGATCACCGACGAGAGCACCTGGTTCACTGCGGCAAGGTCGAGCACCGTCATTCACCCGTAGAATGGCCAACCGTACAGCATACTTCAGCCTCGGCGCGCCCCGGCCGCCATCTGCCCCATGCATCCGCGGAAATTGTTCGTCACGACCGCCCTGCCGTACGCGAACGGCGCGCTGCACATCGGGCACATCATGGAATACATCCAGGCCGACATCTGGGTGCGGTTCCAGAGAATGCTCGGCCACACCGTCCACTTCGTCGGTGCCGACGATGCCCACGGCGCGCCGATCATGATCGCGGCCGAAAAGGCCGGGCTGTCGCCGCGCGAGTTCGTCGCGCAGATCGCGGCCGGCCGCCCGCGCATGCTGCAGGGCTTCGGCTTGGGCTTCGACCACTGGCACTCGACCGAGTCGCCCGAAAACACCGAGCTGTCGCAGCGCATCTACGTGCGCCTGCGCGAAAACGAGCTGATCGCGATCCGGCCGGTCGAGCAGCTGTTCGATCCGGTCAAGGGCATGTTCCTGGCCGACCGCTACGTGAAGGGCCAGTGCCCCAACTGCGGCGCGCCCGACCAGTACGGGGACGCGTGCGAGGTGTGCGGCGCGGTGTACGCCGCCACCGAGCTGAAGAATCCCTACTCGGTGCTGTCGGGCGCCAAGCCCGAGCTCAGAACCTCGGAGCACTTGTTTTTCATGCTGTCGGACCCGCGCTGCGTCGAGTTCCTGCGCGACTGGACCCAGGGCGGGCGCCTGCAACCGCAGGTCGCCAACAAGGCAAAGGAGTGGCTGGAAGGCGAGCGGGGGCTGGCGGACTGGGACATTTCGCGCGACGCGCCGTATTTCGGCATTCCGATACCCGACGCACCGGGCAAGTTCTTCTATGTCTGGCTGGACGCGCCGATCGGCTACCTGGCGAGCCTGAAAGCCTATTGCGCGCTGCGCGGCATCGACTTCGAGGCGCTGCTGCGCGATCCGTCGACCGAGCAGATTCATTTCATCGGCAAGGACATCATCTACTTTCACACGCTGTTCTGGCCGGCCATGCTGAAGTTTGCCGGCGCTCCTTTCAAGGTGCCCGACCGCGTCTACGTGCACGGGTTCATCACGGTGAGCGGCGAGAAGATGTCCAAGAGCCGCGGCACCGGGATCGATCCCGGGCGCTACCTCGACCTGGGGCTGAACCCGGAATGGCTGCGCTACTACATCGCGGCCAAGGTTAACTCGCACGTTGAGGACATCGACTTCAACGCCGAGGACTTCGTGTCGCGCGTCAACAGCGACCTGGTGGGCAAGTTCGTCAACATAGCCAGCCGCGCCTCGCATTTCATCCAGAAGAACTTCGGCGGGGCACTGGCCGAGGTGGGCGCGCCGGCCGGCGGCGTCGGTCACGAGATCCAGGTGCAGTTCCAGGGGCGCGCCGCCGAGCTGGCCCAGCTGTACGAGACGCGCGAGTTCAGCAAGGCGATGCGTGAAGTGATGGCGCTGGCCGACGCCGCCAACGAATGGTTCGATGCGCGCCGCCCGTGGGAGCTCGCCAAGGCAGACGGGGCCGATGCCAGGCGGCAGCTGCACGAAGTCTGCAGCGTCGCGGTCAACCTGTTCCGGCTGCTGACGGTCTACCTGGCGCCGGTGCTGCCGGCGCTGGCGCGCGAAGCCGAGGCGTTCCTGCGCGTGAAGCCGCTGCAATGGGCGCACGCGCGTCATCTGTTGCCCGGCGGCCACCGGATCGCCGCCTATCATCACCTGATGGCGCGCGTGGATCCGAAGCAGGTGGCGGCCCTGTTCGAGTCGCCCGCGGAGCCGGCGCCTGCGCCGGCGGCGCGGGCCGCGGAGCTGTCGACCATCGGCATCGACGAGTTCTCGCGCATCGACCTTCGGGTGGCGCGGATCGTGGCCGCCGAGGCGGTCGACGGCAGCGACAAGCTGCTCAAGCTGACGCTCGATGTGGGCGACGGGCGGCCGCGCCAGGTCTTCTCCGGGATCAAGTCAGCCTACAGCCCGGCCGACCTGGTGGGCCGATTGACGGTGATGGTTGCGAACCTGGCGCCCCGCAAGATGAAGTTCGGCGTGAGCGAAGGCATGGTGCTCGCCGCCAGCGACGAGCAGAGCGGCCGGCCGGGAGTCTTTCTGCTGGATCCGGACGCGGGGGCCCACCCGGGGATGCGGGTGAAGTAGGGCCGCGGCTAGAATGCCGGGCGGGGGAGGATCAGATGGCCAAAGAATACGAATCGGACGTGACGCGCTTTCTGCGCGAACTGAAGCAGCGCCAGCCCGACCTGGAGCGCAAGCAGCGCGAGGCCCGCGCCATCTGGTGGGACAAGACGCTGGACCCCGAGGAGCAGGCCCGCTTCAAGCAGTCGCACCTGAGCATGCCGGGCTACGTGTACCAGCCCAAGCCGAAGCTTTCGGCCTGAGCGGCGCATGGCACTGCTGCAATTGAGCGGGGAGCAGACCCGCACCTGGACGCGCGCCCAGAAAGATAATTGGTGGTTCAGTAATGTCTACCGCGGCGACATCCCGCAACTGACGATCCGGTCCGGGCTGACCGGATTCTTTCTGGGTGGGGTGCTGGCAGCCACCGCGCTGTACATCGGGGCCAAGACCGGCATTGCCGTCGGCGTGGGCCTCACGTCGGTCATCCTCTCGTTTGCAATCTTCCGCCTGCTGCACGCCGCCGGACTGGGGCAGGACTTCACGATTCTCGAAAATAACTGCACGCAATCGATCGCCACGGCCGCCGGCTACATGATCACTCCCCTGATCGCGAGCCTGGCCGCCTACATGCTCGTGACCGGGCGCATCATCCCCTGGTGGCATATGTCGCTATGGATGGTGGTCGTAGCGATCCTGGGCGTGCTGGTGGCCTTTCCGATGAAGCGCCGCTTCATCAACGAGGAGCAGCTGCCGTTTCCCGAGGGGCGCGCCAGCGGCGTGGTGCTCGATGCGCTGTACACGGGCGCGGCGGAGGCCGGCATGTTCAAGGCGCGCCTGCTCGCCCTGACGGCGCTCGGTGCCGGCCTTTACCAGCTGCTGATCAGCGACGGCTGGATGAAGCTGCTCCAGTTCACGCTGCTGCGGATGGACCGCTGGGCCGGGCTGAAGGAACCCTGGACGATCCATGAGCGGCTCGATACGTACTACTACGACGTGGCGGCCAAGCTGAGTCTGTGGATACCGAAAATTCTGGGCACCGACGTGCGCCAGCTCGGCCTGCGCCTGACGCTCGATACGGCGATGCTCGGCGTGGGCGGGTTGATGGGCATCCGGGTTGCGACCAGCTGCATGCTGGGAGCGTTTGTCAACTTCGTGATCCTTGCCCCCATCATGATCCAGCACGGAGACATCGCGCAGCGCATCGGGCCCGGCGGCGCGGTGGTCCCCATCTCACGCGGCGAGATCGTCAATCAGTGGGCGCTTTGGTGGGGCGTGACGATGATGGTGGTCGGCTCGCTGGTGAGCCTGCTGGGGCGGCCGGAGATCTTCAAGGCGGCGTTCAAATCGCTGCGCCGAAGCGCCGGCACCGGCCCAGCGACCAGCGAGGCTGGCGCGGATCCGCTGCGATCCATCGAGCTGCCGCTGGGCGTGTCGTTTGTGGGCGTGCCCATCTTCTGCGTGCTGGGCGCGACCGTTACGCACGAGTTCTTCGGCGTGCCCTGGCTGCTGTCCTTCATCTCGCTGCCGCTGATCCTGGTGCTGACGGTGATCTGCGCCAATTCGATGGCGCTCACCTCGTGGACACCGACTGGCGCCCTGTCCAAGATCACGCAGTTCTCGATGGGAGCGATCGACCGCACCAATCCGGCCAGCAACCTGATCCCCGCCGGGATGACCGGGGAGATTGCTGCCAACGCCTCCAACCTGCTGTCGGACATCAAGCCCGGTTACATGCTCGGCGCCAAGCCGCGGCAACAGGCGATCGGCCACGTCATCGGGATCTTTTCCGGCACGATCGTATGCACTCCGCTGTTTTTCCTGCTGTTCCTGCCGCCCGACCCCAATGGGGTGCGCTCGACCGCGACCATCGTCTCCGATCACTTCGCCTTCCCGGCCGCGCTGCAGTGGAAGGGCGTGGCCGAACTGATCGCCAAGGGGATCAGCCATCTGCCGACCTCGGCGGTCGTCTCGATGATCGTGGCCGCGGTGTGCGCCGCGACGATCGAGATCATCGGCATCGCCACGCGCGGGCGCCTGGCGCTGTCGGCCGTGTCGATCGGCCTGGGCGTGGTGCTGCCGCCGGAATACACGCTGGGGATGTGGGCCGGCGCCCTGACGTTCTGGTGGATGGGGCGGCGCTACCCGACCGCGGGCACCCGCGGCCACGACTATTGGAAGGAGGGGTGCGAACCCATTTGCGCCGGCCTCATATCCGGCGCGGCGCTGGTTGGCATCGGCAACGCCATCGTCAACGTGCTGCTGTGAAGCTGCGGCCCTCACCCCCCGTCCCCTTGTATGTTTCAGTGCAAGGGGACGGGGGTGAGGGCAAATCAGTCCAGCGTCAGCAGGCTCGCATTGCCGCCGGCGGCCGCGGTGTTGGTGCTGACCACGCGCTCGGCCACCATCCACTGAAGCCCGTAGTGCGGGCCGCCCTGCAGCACGCGCACCCGGGGACCCTCGCGCTGCGCGAGCTGCTGGCGCAGCGCCTCGCAGCAGGCCGCGCTGTCGGCCAGCGCCACCTCGAACTCGACTGATTCCCAGCGCTCGACCCGGTCAATGCGTCCGGCCACCGCGGGCGGCAGCTCGCCCGCCAGCGCGCGCGCCCACGGCGCATCCGGCAGCACCGCGCGGTTGGCGGTGGCGATCGCGGCGGCGATCTGCAGCAGGCCGGCATCAACGTCCGTGCTCATGCACAGCGCGCGCCCGCGCGGCCGGTAGTCGAGCACGTTGCGCTCGCCGGTCGGGCCCGCGAGCTCGTGGCCGCACCCGATCAGCGTGGTCTGCCGTTACAGGCGGCAGGCGCGCGCCAGCTCCTCGCGCCCCTGCTGCACGGCCCAGCCGGCCAGCGCCTCGAGCTCCTCGGGTCCCGGTTCGCGCCAGGCGAGGTCGAACGGCGCCAGCGCCTGGGCATCGGTTCCGGTTCGCAGCCGCGGCATCATCCAGGGACCGCCCGCTTTCGGACCGGTGCCCGACAGGCCTTCGCCTCCGAAGGGCTGCACGCCCACCACCGCGCCGATCATGTTGCGATTCACGTAGATGTTGCCGGCGCGGATGCGGGCCGCGGCGAAACGGATCGTCTCATCGACGCGGCTGTGAATGCCGAACGTGAGCGCGTAGCCGGTCGCATTGACCTCGCCGATCAGCTCGGCGAGGCGATCGCGCCGGTAGCGCAGCACGTGCAGCACCGGTCCGAACACCTCGTGTTGCAGCTCGTCGACCGAGTCGATCTCGATGATCGACGGCGCGATGAAGGTTCCGTTGGCGCAGTGCGGCCCGAGGGCGGCCCGATCGATCCGATGGCGCCGCTGCATCCGGTCCAGGTGCTCCTGGATCGCGCGCCCCGCCGGGGCATCGATCACCGGGCCCACATCGGTTTCCAGAAGGGCCGGGTCGCCGATGCGCAGCTCGGCGCATGCCCCCAGCAGCATCGGCACGATCCTGGGCGCCACGTCGTCCTGGATGCACAGCAGGCGCAGCGCCGAGCAGCGCTGGCCGGCGCTGTCGAAGGCCGAGGTCAGCGCATCGCGCACGACCTGCTCGGGCAGCGCGCTCGAATCGACGATCATCGCGTTCTGTCCGCCCGTTTCCGCCACCAGCACGGCCGCATCGGGCGGGGCGCGCAGCGCCAGGTCGCGGTCGATGGCCTGCGCGGCCCGGGTCGACCCGGTGAACAGCACGCCGCGCACGCGCGCATCGCGCACCAGGCGCGCGCCGACCGACGCGCCGCCGGGCGCGAGCTGCAACGCGGCCGGCGGCACGCCGGCTTCGTGCAGCAGGCGCACCGCGGCAGCCGCCATCAGCGGCGTTTGCGGCGCGGGCTTGGCGATCACGACGTTGCCGGCGCCCAGGGCAGCCGCAATCTGCCCCGTGAAAATCGCCAGCGGGAAGTTCCATGGCGAGATGGCCACCACGGTGCCCAGCGGCTGGCCCGGCAGCGGCGGCCCGTTCTGCAGCAGTGCGGCGTAATAGCGGCAGAAATCCACCGCCTCGCGCACCTCGGACAGCGCATTGCCGATGGTTCGGCCGGCCTCGTGCACCCCCAGCCAGATCAGCGACAGCTGTTCATCCTCCAGGCGTTGCGCGGCCGCCTTCAGGATCGCGGCGCGCTGCGCCGGCGGCTGCTGCGCCCAGGCCGGCGCCGCCTGGCGCGCCGCCGCCAGGGCGCGGTCGAGCTCATCGTCGCTCGCCTCGCACACCGTGCCGATCCGCCGCGACCGGTCGGCCGGATACGTGATGTCGCGCGCCGGCCCGGTCACGGACCCGGCATGCCAGCGCACGCGCGCGGCCCGATCGAATCCCGATCGCACCCGCTCGAGCGTGTCCTCGTCGTTCAGGTCCAGTCCGCGCGAGTTCACGCGCGCATCGCCGTACAGCTCAGGGGGGCGCGCAATGCGCGCGTGCGGTGCGCCCCCGGTGGCGCGCGCCTGCTCGACTGGATCGACCAGCAGCTGCGCGATGTCGCGCTGCGCATCGGCGACCTGGCTGACGAATGACGTGTTGGCGCCGTTTTCCAGCAGGCGCCGCACCAGGTACGGCAGCAGCGTGTCGTGGCTGCCGACCGGCGCGTAGATGCGGCAGGCCAGGCCTGCTCCCTGCGGACCGATCAGCTCGTCGTACAGCGCCTCGCCCATTCCGTGCAGGCACTGGAACTCCCAGGCCGTCACCCCGGCCCGCAGGCACATCTGCCGGACGGCGGCCACCGTCAGCGCATTGTGGGTGGCGAACTGCGGATACAGCCGATCGGCGAAGCCCAGCAGCCGGCGCGCGCAACCCAGATAGCACACGTCGGTGTGGGTCTTGCGCGTGAACACCGGAAAATCGGACTGGCCTTCGACCTGAGCGCGCTTGATCTCGCTGTCCCAGTAGGCACCCTTGACCAGGCGCACCATCAGTGGCCGCCGGTTGCGCCGCGCCAGATCGGCCACGTAATCGATGACGGCCGGCGCGCGCTTCTGGTAGGCCTGCACCACGAAACCCAGGCCCGGCCAGTCGGCCAGCTGCGGCATCCGCGCAACCGTCTCCAGCAGGTCCAGCGACAGCTCGAGCACCTCGCTTTCCTCGGCGTCGATGTTCAGGCCGATGCCACGGTTGCACGCCGCCTGGCACAGGTGCGCCAGGCGCGGGGCGAGCTGGGCCAGCACGCGCTCGCGCTGGGCCCGTGCGTAACGCGGGTGCAGCGCGGACAGCTTCACCGAGATGCCGGGGCCGTCGTGCACGCCGCGTCCGGCAGCGGCCCGGCCGATCGCCTCGATCGCCTGCTCGTAGTCGTGCAGGTAGCGCTCGGCGTCCTCGGCGCTGAGCGCCGCTTCGCCCAGCATGTCGAACGAGTAGCGATAGCCGCGCGCCTCGCACACGCGGGCCCGCTGCAGGGCTTCCTCGATGGTGCGGCCCAGTACGAACTGCTGGCCGAGCAGGCGCATCGCGAGGTCCACGCCGCGACGGATCAGCGGTTCGCCGCCGCGCGCGACCAGCCGGCCCAGCGCCGCCGCCAGGCCCTCCTCGCTGTGCGTTGCCACCAGCTCGCCGGAGATCATCAGGCCCCAGGCGGCCGCGTTGACGAACAGCGACCGTCCGCGCCCGATGTGGGCGCCCCAGTCGCGTGCGCCCAGCTTGTCGCGTATCAGCGCATCGGCCGTGGCCGTGTCGGGAATGCGCAGCAGCGCCTCGGCCAGGCACATTAGCGCGACGCCTTCCTGGCTCGACAGCGAGAACTCGTGCATCAGGGCGTCGACGCCGCCGGCGCTGCGGTGCCGCTGGCGCAGAGCCGCCGTCAGCTGCTCGGCCTGCTGGCGCGCCGCCGCGGCGCGCTGCGCATCGAGGCCAGCCGCGTCCAGCAGGGCGGCCACGCAGTCGGACTCGGGCGCGCGGTGCAGCTGCCGGATGGCTGCGCGTGCAACGCGGGCGGGCGGCGGTCCTTCGTTCTGGTTCGTCATGGGGGGCCATGCCACACGCGGTGGCAGCAAGATAGCGCAGCCGCGGTACTCTTGCAGCACCAGGCGGACAAATCCCGACCGCGGGCGGGCCGCCTTGGCCGGGAACCGGTCCGCCGGCCCGACTTGCAGCGATTACGCGCCGATTTGTGCGTTATTTCGGATGGCGCCGGCCGGCGTACAGCCTCCATACTTTGCGCACCACGGTTCCCATTTTTGGGGACGGTAGGTCATCCGTTCGATCCGGTCGGACGGTACCGGGACGATATCCTTCTGGCATATGGGTGCCCTCGTTGATGCTTCCTTTCCCTTTTGATCTGGACGACAGGGTGACCGCCGCGGCCGTCACCGCGGTGGGCACCGTGATCGGTGCCTTGATTCAGCTGCGCATGGCCTGGCGCCGGGAAGTCTCGGAGCGCGCGCGCGGCGTTCCGGCCACCAAGAAGTCGCGCCGCGGCCCAGTGCTGGCCGTCTTCCTGCTGCTGGTGGCTGCCGCGGTGGGCGGCTTTGCGTTTTCCCAGTACCTGGTCGACCGCTCGGAGCGCGAGTCGGCGGCGCTGCGCGGGGAGATGCGCACGCAGCTGGCGCAGATCAGCGCGACGGCATCGCGGCTGGAGCAGGCCACGATGAGCGATCACGGTCGGACCGTGGCGGCCGACGACGATCGCGGCCGGGGCGTCGAAGAGCTCACGGCAACCACGACCGTCGGGCCGTGCCGCGCGCGTGCCGCCAACGGCAGCGACATGGCACCCGCGTGCTACGAGCAGGAAGCGGTGCGCGTGCTGCTGTGCGAGAGCGTGCCCTTGTCGGCGGCGGTGACCGCGACGCTGCTGTACGCCCACCCGGACGACTCCCCCCAAGCCTGGGCCGAAAGCCGGGTCGAGCCCGGTCAGAACCTGGGACGGGCGCGCTTCGCCGACAAGCCGTTCGAGCGCGCCGAATCGGAGCGGAGCAAGCAGGTCTGCGCGGCCTTCGCCACCTGGGATGGCGAGCGAACCTACAGTGCGCGCCTGGTCGTGAAGTACGCCCCGTTGCTGGCCGCACACGAGATGGGCCCGACCGCGCAGCAAGTTGCGCCGGCCGCGCCGCAGGTTGCGCCGGCTGCGCCGCAGAACGCGCCGGCCGCGCAGCAGGCCGCCCCGGCGGCACGCCCGAATCCACCGCCGGCACCCGAGGCTTCGCAGGCGGTCATCACCCCGATCTCGGTGGCGGGGCACTAGCCCGCGCCACGCTAGCCGGACTGCGGCTGCGTCAGACGCTGCAGGTACTTGCGGATCCGCGCGGCATTGACTCCGAGGTCGCTGTGCCCGACGCGCGAGGCCGAGCGCACGTCCATCCGGCTGCCGCCCGCGTCGGCGCGGATGCGCACGACGATGTCGTCCTTGAAGCCGTACAGCGCCGAGGTATCGACCGCCTCGATCCGTAGATCGCCGCGGTTGGCATCGGCCAGGCGCCAGCCGCACTGCTGGACGACCTGCTGGGCCCGATCGAACAGGGCGTCGGGCGTGAGCTTCGAATACAGCGTCGCCAGATCGGGATAGGCCTTTTTCTGCAAGGCGGCCACCTCCCCGCCGGCGTATTCCAGGCCGTTGGGGGCGGCGGTACGATCGGCCGCCAGCGCAACGAACACCGGTGGCATCTCGGTGTCGGTCGTGATGTCATGGATGCTCGGAACGTGCCGCGCGTGCACGATGCCGACGATCGGAACGATGGTGGCGACGAGGCACACCACGATGGCCACCACCGGCATCACCCACGCAGCCGGTCCGGCCCCGGCCGGAGTGCGCACCAGCGCCACCAGCGAGGCGACCAGCCCCAGGGCGCAGGCGCCCACCCCGAGCGGAATCAGCCGCAGCAACGCCACCGGAATGCCGAACCATCCCAGCCGGTAACCGAGCGGCGACAGCGCGAGCAAGCCGACGCCAACCAGCGTCAGTATCGGTCCCAGCGCATGCCACATGGGTCGCTTCCAGTTCGATGACGGCAACATTTTCACCCTCCCGGGAAAAAATCAACCGGCTGTCGATCCCTCGCCCTAGGATACCGCCTGGGCCGACTTTGGAGCCGAGGATGGAGTTCCTGTGCCTGATCTGTGCCGAAACCATGATGGAGGGATCGGATGCGTCGAAGTGCGGCCAATCGGGCAGGACGAGCGCACGCTGCGGGCGCTCGGGTTGGCGTAGCGGTCGTGGTCGGCGACAATCCCTTCCATGAACGACCCTGCACCGCGCCTGAAACTTCCTGCCGAGCCGGGCACCGGCGCGTCCATGTCGCCGGCGGTGGTCGATGGCGTGGCGCTGGCGCGCCTGTACGGCGAGCCGCTGTTTTCGATGCCGGAGGATCTGTACATCCCGCCGGATGCGCTGGAGGTGTTCCTGGAGGCGTTCGAAGGCCCGCTGGACCTGCTGCTGTATCTGATCCGCCGGCAGAACTTCAACGTGCTCGACATTCCGATGGCGGTGCTCACCGAGCAGTACCTGGCCTATGTCGAGCAGATCCGGGCGCGCAACCTGGAGCTGGCCGCCGAGTACCTGCTGATGGCCGCTATGCTGATCGAAATCAAATCGCGCATGCTGTTGCCGGTCCGCAAGGCCGACACCGGCGACGAGGTCGAGGATCCGCGCGCTGAGCTGGTGCGGCGCCTGGTCGAGTACGAGCGCATCAAGCTCGCCGCCCACCAGATCGACGAGCGGCCGCGGCTGGGCCGCGATTTCGCGCACGCGATCGTGGTGATCGAACAGACGATGGTGCGGCACCTGGCGGCGGTGCAGCCGGCCGACCTGCAGCGGGCCTGGCTCGAGCTGCTGCGGCGCGCCCGCCTGACCGCGCATCACCATATCGCGCGCGAAGAGCTCTCCGTTCGAGAACACATGAGCCTGATCCTGAAGCGCCTGCAGGGGCGGCGCTTTGCCGAGTTCTGCGACCTGTTCGACCCGGTGCAGGGCGTGGCCGTGCTGGTGGTGCACTTCCTGGCGTTGCTGGAGCTGGCCCGCGAGAGCCTGATCGAGGTGACCCAGGCCGAGCCGTTCGCGCCGCTGTACGTGCGGCTGGCGTACGTGCCGAGTTAATCCTCCTTCGCTCGCGCAGCGGGCGAAGGAAGATTACCCTGCGAAGCGCGCAGCGCGAAGCAGGGTTGCACGCCCGAGAAGAAGCTCTTCGTCCAGGCTTACTCGTTCGCGAAGAAGCCCTTCATCCGCTCCATGAATGAGCGCGCCTGGGGCGAGTGCTTGGCACCGCCCTCCTTGAGCGAGTGCTCCAGGTCGCGTAGCAGCTTTTTCTGCTTTTCGGTCAGGCGCACCGGAATCTCGACTTTGACGTGGCAGTACAGGTCGCCCGGATAGCTCGAGCGCACGCCCTTGATGCCCTTGCCGCGCAGGCGGAACGTCTTGCCGTTCTGGGTTCCTTCCGGGATGGCGATGCTGACCTTTTCGGTCAGGGTCGCCACTTCCAGGTCGCCGCCCAGGGCTGCGGTGGCCACCGAGACCGGCACCTCGCAGTGCAGGTCATTGCCGTCGCGCTGGAACACGTCGTGCGGCTTGATCCGGATTTCGACGTACAAGTCGCCCGCCGGGCCCCCGTTCATGCCGGGCTCGCCCTTGCCGCTCAGGCGGATACGCTGGCCCTCGTCGATGCCGGCCGGGATGCTCACTTCCAGCACCTTGTTGCGCTTGACGCGCCCTTCGCCGTGGCAGCTCGTGCACGGCTCGGGGATCACGCGCCCGCTGCCGTGGCAGGTCGGGCAGGTCTGCTGGATCGAAAAAAAGCCCTGCGTCATCCGCACGGCGCCGGAGCCGCCGCAGGTGCCGCAGGTCTTAGGTTTGGTGCCCGGCCGCGCGCCGCTTCCGCCGCACAGCTCGCACAGGTCCCAGGCCGGCACGCGGATGTCAGTGCCGAATCCGCGCGCGGCCTGCTCCAGCGAGATCTCCATGTTGTAGCGCAGATCGGCGCCGCGGAATGCGCCGCCGGCGCGCCCGCCCCCAGCGCCGCCGAAGATGTCGCCGAAGATGTCGCCGAAGGCCTCGGCGAAGCCGCCCATGCCGGCACCGGCCGCCGCGCCCGCATTCGGATCGACTCCGGCGTGGCCGAAGCGGTCGTAGGCGGCCCGTTTCTGCGGGTCCGACAGGATCTCGTAGGCCTCCTTGGCCTCCTTGAACTTGTCCTCGGCGTGCTGGTCATCCGGACTGCGGTCCGGATGGTGCTTCATCGCCAGTTTCCGATAGGCCTTCTTGATCTCCCCTTCGGAGGCGTTCTTGGCGACACCCAGAATCTCGTAGAAATCTCGCTTCGACATGGCCTGTCAGACAAAGCAAGGCGATCCGACGCGCACCTGCATCCAGCCTGCGCGGCGGATCGCCCGGACCGGCGGGGCGATGATCAGCCCCGCTTGACCTCTCGATAATCGGCGTCGACCACATCGTCGGCCGGCTTCTTGTCGGGCTCGGCCGATTGGGCGCCGGCCTGGGCCGACTCCCCGCCCGGCGCCTGCGTGCCCGCGTACATCTTCTCGCCCAGCTTCTGCGAGGCGGCCATCAGCGCCTGACTCTTGGACTCGATCGCTTCCTTATTGTCACCCTTCAAGGCCTCTTCGACTTCTTTAATTGCCGCTTCGATCCCGCTCTTTTCGGCGGCGTCCAGCTTGTCGCCGTGCTCGGTGAGCGCCTTGCGGATCTGGTGCACGGTCGCATCGCCCGTGTTGCGGGCCTGCGCCAGCTCGAAGCGGCGATGGTCCTCGGCCTTG